>Ga0302314_10000257_pt1 | contig 95208 bp, 88 predicted proteins | sample III_Palsa_N2_3_FD_200533 | JGI IMG/M metagenome (GOLD analysis project Ga0302314, IMG submission 200533) | Peat permafrost microbial communities from Stordalen Mire near Abisko, Sweden - III_Palsa_N2_3 | ecosystem: Environmental > Terrestrial > Soil > Palsa > Peat permafrost | place: Sweden... | reverse complement strand
GAGCGGCGGGGGCGGGGGCGGACCAGATGTTCTTCGACGCGTCCACCAGGGTCCAGCCGGTGACCTGGACACCGCCGCTGACCACCGGGTAGGCGCCCGGTTCGGCCTTCCACCAGATGTCACCGGCGGTACCGGTGGCCGAGTCCGCTGCGGTGAAGGTCAGCGGCTGGGTCTGGCGGTAGTCGCCGCCCGCCAGGTTGACCGTGATCTCGCCCGAGGTGGCCTGGTCCACGCCGCGCACGGCGGTCTGGGCGCGGGCGAGCGTCCTGAAGGGACTGCTCGCGCTCGTCCCGCTGTTGCTGTCACTGCCGGTCGGCGAGACATAGAACTCCACCGGTGCGGCGGCCGCGTGGGCGGCGGGTGCGGCGGCGAGGCCCCATGCGGCGGTCAGCGCGAGGGCGAGGCCCGCGCACGCGGCCTGCAGGAATCGTAAGCGGGGGAAGGATGATGACGGGGGCAGTACGGGCATGGCTGAGGAACCCTCCGGAACGATGGGTGTGTGGTGGTGGTTCGGCTACTCGGCCGTCGCCTCGCCGCCGATCACCCGGGCGAGGACGAGGGCGAAGAGGATGACGACGCCGTCGATGGCCTCGATCCAGTAGTTGGAGACATTGGCCAGGTCCAGGATGTTCTGCACCAGGCCGAGCAGGATGACACCGGTGGCCGCGCCGACCATGTTGCCCCGGCCGCCCTTGAGGCTCACCCCGCCGATGACGGCGGCGGCGAAGACCGAGAAGATGATCCCTTCGCCGTAGCCCTGCTGGGCGGTGACGGCGGAGACGCGCCCCGCCTCCATCAGGCCACCGACCGCGGCGAGCACACTGCCCGCCACATAGACGCCGATCCGGACCCGGTCCACCTTGATGCCGGCCGCACGTGCCGCGGCCGGGTTGCCGCCGACCGCGTAGATCGCCCGCCCGGTGCGGTGGTAGCGGAGGAAGAGGCCGACCAGGACGAAGACGGCGACGGCGACGATCAGCGACACCGGTACTCCGGCCACATAGGCCGACCCCAGGTAGCTGAAGGCTTCCGGCAGCGCGTACAGCGACTGCGCCTTGACGACCCCGCTCTGCATACCGGCCAGGACGATCGTCATCCCGAGGGTGACGATGAACCCGTTGAGCCTGCCCTTGACGATGAGCAGCCCGTTGACCAGGCCGATGGCGGCGCCGACCAGCAGCAGGACCAGCAGCCCGAGATAGGGGTTGAGCATGATGCCGTCGCCGTAGGTGGAGACGGGCAGGATCAGCCAGGCCGCGACCATGGGGGCCAGGCCGTAGGTCGATTCGAGGGACAGGTCCATGCCGCCGATGAGCAGGATCAGGCTCTCGCCGACGACGACCACCCCGAGCGCGGAGACCTGCTGCCCCACCCCCGCCAGGTTGGACTCCGTCAGGAAGGCGCTGCTGACCAGCGAGCCGACCACCAGCAGGAGCAGCAGGACCGGTACCAGCGCCGCCTGGCGCAGCACTCCGACGGCCCGGGTGCGGCGGGCCGCCGGCGGGCTCGTGGACAGCGGCGGCGGCGCAGGCTCGACGGCGGGGGCGGGTACCGGGGCGGGAGTTGTCCGGGGGGTGGTGCCGGGGGTCATGGGGGCGTCTCCTGATGTCTGGTCCATCAACTGTCCTGACCGCTGCGGGCGAGCCCCTCGGTCGCGGCGATGAGCTGCTCGCGGTCGAAGGGCGGCTCGGTGAATTCGGCGAAGACCCTGCCGCGTACCAGCACGACCACCCGGTCGCACTGCGTCAGGTCGGAGAGCTCGTCGCTGGCCAGCAGCAGCGCCGCGCCCCTCTCCCGGGCGAACCCGGTCAGCGCACCGAGCAGCAGGGTCTTGGAGGCGACGTCCACGCCCCGGGTCGGGGTGATGGCCACGATGACCGAGGGGTCGTGGACGAGGGTGCGGGCGACGGTGACCTTCTGCTGGTTGCCTCCCGACAGTTCGCCCACGGGCTGGTCGGGCCCGGACGAGACCACCGAGAGCGCCTCGGTCAGGGGTGCGGCCGCCTCCACGCGCTGGGCGGGGCGCAGCAGGCCCAGTGCACCGGAGAGGCGGTCGGTGATCGTCATGGTGGCGTTCTCGGCGACGCCGAGATGGGCGACGAAGCCCTCGGCCCTGCGGTCCTCCGGGATGTAGCCGATCCCGGCGCGCTGGGCGAGGTCGCGTCGACCGGGTCCCACCGCCTGTCCGTCGACCAGGACCCTCCCGCTGTCGCAGGTCTCGGCCCCGGCCACGACCCGGCCCAGGGTGGAGACCCCCGAGCTGAGCAGTCCGGTCACGCCGACGCACTCCCCGCGCCGCACCTGCAGCGACACACCGTTGAGGCGGCCGCGCGGCGAGGAGGTGGTCAACGACTCGACGACGAGTACCGCGTCGGTGGCAGTGGTGGCGGCAGCGGCGGGCACGGCGGCGGGTGCCGCCCGCTCGCCGGGCTGCTCGGCGACCGTGCCGACCATGGCCGAGACCAGTTGGTCCTTCGTCAGGCCGGAGGTGGGGGTGGTCAGTACGACCTCGCCGTCACGCAGCACGGCCACCTCCTGGCAGATCTCGAACACCTCCTCCAGGTGGTGCGAGATGTACATCACCGCGACGCCGCTCGCGACCAGCTGGTTCACCCGGTCGAACAGCCGCTGCACCGCCCCCCGCTCCAGGGCCGCGGTGGGTTCGTCCAGCAGCAGGCAGCGGGCGCCGGTGGCGAGGGCGCGCGCGATCTCGACGATCTGCAACTGCTCGACCGTCAGGTCCTGGCACAGCGTCGAGGAGCTGATCCCGAAGCCCCACTCGGCCATGATCTCGTCGGTGCGCCGGTGCATCGTCCGCCAGTTGACCAGTCTGCCCCTGCCCGTGCCGCTGCCGAGGAACACGTTCTCGGCGACCGTCAACTGCGGTACGACCATGGAGTGCTGGAAGACCGTGGCGATCCGGCTGCGCCAGGCGTCCACCGCTCCGGCGGAGGGCGCGGGCCGGCCGTCGAAGCGCACCTGCCCGCCGTCGGGGGCGACCAGCCCGCTGAGGATCGACACCAGGGTGGACTTCCCGGCGCCGTTGCGGCCGACCAGGCCCAGGCAGCGCCCGGCGTCGATGCTGATGTCGACGCCGCGCAGGGCGTGGGTGCTGCCGAAGCGCTTGTCGATGCCGACGGCCTGCACCACCGGGTCCGTGCTCATGAGCCGCTGCACACGCCGCCGTTGGCAGCACCGTAGACATTGCCCCAGAGGTCGGCGTCGGAGACCGCGTCGGTGGTGAAGCTCCCCGGCAGGCCGTCGACCGGGCTGGCGACCGTGAGCGTCTGGGCGGCCTTGGTCACGAACGGTGCCACGATCGGATCGGCCAGGTTGGTGTCGCCCTGGTAGGTCACGTTCTGCAGCGTCGGCGCGCCGCCGCCCGGCTGTCCTGCGGACAGGGTGACGCCCTTGGCCGCGTCGGCCGCGTAGGTGAGCGCGTACTGCGCATAGAGGTTGGCCGGCTGCGACTGGGAGGCGTCGAGGGAGCCGTTGGCGATGTCGCACATCTCGAAGGGCACGCCGTCGTCGCTGACCAGCATCACATGGCTGGACGACCCCGCCCCGAAGCCCTTGGACTTCAGCAGCGGGATGATGCCGGTGTCGGGCGCGGACCACTGGCTGTAGATGGCCTTGAGCTGACTGCCGTAGGCGTTGACCGCGTTCTGCGCGTCGGTGACGGCGGTGGCGTCGGTCCAGACCGTGGGGTCCTTGAGCACCTTCACACCGGGGTAGTTGGCGGCCATGCAGGCGTCGAAGGCGTTGGTGCGGTCGGCGCCGTTCGAGGAGGTGAGGTCGCCCTCCAGGTCCAGGACGTAGCCGGACTTGGCCTGGGAGCCGATGAAGGAGCAGGCGTCCTGTCCGTAGGTGGTGTTGGAGGCGCGGACCACCATGTAGACGTGCCCCACACCGACGATGGTGTCGACGGAGACCAACTGCACATGGTGGCTGCTCGCATAGGCGATGGCCGGGCCGAGACTGGTTGCCGTCTCCGGGTTGACCACGATCGCCTTGGCGCCCTCGTTGACCAGGTCCTCGATCTGGGTGTTCTGCTCGCTCGCGTCCGCGCCCGCCAGCAGCGGGCCCAGCAGCTTGATGTGCATCGACGAGGCGTACTGCTTCTCGTAGTTGATGTAGGCGGCCCAGAACGCGGTGTTGTTGTAGGTCAGGTCGACCCCGATGGTGACCTGACCCGCCGCCGAGCCGCCCCCCGAACCGGAGGAGCCGGAGCCGGCGGTGGCACCCGAGCTGGAACTGCATGCGGCCAGCAGCAGTGACGCGCTGACGAGCGCCGTGGCTGCCGACAGGCGACCTGTCAATCTCATGGCATTCCAATCACGAACCTGAGTGGAGCAGGGGCAGAGGAGCGATACATCGGGCCAATGAGGGCGGGAGAGCTGTCCATCGGCGGCGTCCACGGGGCGGGATGTCGATGACATTACGAGCGCGTTGCCGCGCCGACAAGACCAACTCATCGGATGAATCTAAAACGTAATCAGAAGCTCTCCACCTCCCGGCATTCTCCGCACCGAACCGCCTGCACACCGGCCCGGCCACGCCGCACGGTGCTCCGATGTCTCGACGCACCCACCGAGAGGCTCCCCGACATGCCGAAACCGGCGATTGCCCCTCACAGACATCCGATGAATACTTGCGGATGGCGCCAACGGCTCCGTAGGCTTCAGCTCCGTCAGGCTCCGCCAGGGACCCTGCGAAAGGAGCTCCGTTGTCCGAGCCGACCGAGCAGGTCATCGCGATGGACACCTACGACATCCGCTTCCCGACCTCCCGGGAGCTGGACGGCTCGGACGCGATGAATCCGGACCCCGACTACTCCGCCGCCTATGTGGTCCTCCGCACCGACACCCCCTCGGGGTTGGCGGGGCACGGCTTCACCTTCACCATCGGACGCGGAAACGACGTCCAGGTCGCCGCCCTCAACTCGCTTCGGGCGCACGTCGTCGGACGGTCCGTCAGCGAGCTGTGCGCAGATCCCGGATCGCTGTCGCGCGACCTGATCGGCGACAGCCAACTGCGTTGGCTGGGGCCGGAGAAGGGCGTGATGCACATGGCCATCGGCGCGGTCGTCAACGCCGCCTGGGACCTGGCCGCGAAATGCGCAGCCAAGCCGCTGTGGCGGTTCCTCGCCGACGCCGAGCCCGAGTGGCTGCTCTCCCAGGTCGACTTCCGCTACATCGCCGATGTGCTCGACCCGGCCGAGGCCCTGCAACTGCTCCGGCACGGCCGCGCCGACCGCGCCGCCCGCACGGAGCGGGAGGCGGAGCTGCTGCGCCACGGCTATCCCGCCTACACCACCTCACCCGGCTGGCTCGGCTACTCCGACGAGAAGCTGACCCGCCTCGCCAAGGAGGCCCTCGCGGCCGGATTCACCCAGATCAAGCTGAAGGTCGGCGCCGACCTCGACGACGACCTGCGCCGCTGCCGGGTGGCCCGCGCGGCGATCGGCCCCGACATCCGGCTGGCGATCGACGCCAACCAGCGCTGGAACGTCGACGAGGCCATCGCCTGGACCACGGCGCTCGCCCCCTTCGACCCGTACTGGATCGAGGAGCCCACCAGCCCCGACGATGTGCTGGGCCACGCCGCGATCCGGGCGGCCGTCGCCCCGGTCAGGGTCGCCACCGGCGAGCACGTGCAGAACCGCATCGTCTTCAAGCAACTGCTCCAGGCGGGCGCGATCGACATCCTGCAACTGGACGCGGCACGGGTCGGCGGCGTCAACGAGAACCTCGCGATCCTGCTGCTCGCAGCCAAGTTCGGGGTTCCTGTGTGCCCCCACGCCGGGGGCGTGGGGCTGTGCGAACTGGTCCAGCACCTGTCCATGTTCGACTACCTCGCCCTGTCGGGAACCACCCGCGACCGCACCATCGAGTACGTCGACCACCTGCACGAGCACTTCGTGGACCCTGTGGTCCTGGTCGACGGCCACTACACGGCACCCACCGCGCCCGGCTTCTCGGCGGCCATGCTGCCGGGGTCGATCGCCGACTACACCTATCCGGACGGCGCGTTCTGGGCCGCAGATCCCGCCGACGCGCACTGATGCGACCCCAAACCTGGTGCCCGGCAGGTGCCCGGCACGCTAGAGTGCGTCGATCTTTTCGCACAGGGGGACCCAATGCACCGTTCCACCCGCAGCACCGTCGCCACAACGCTCGCCTTCTCCGCAGCACTGCTGGTCAGCGGCTGCAGTTCCGGCTCCACCGGCAGCAGCGCCGCCGCCGCACCGACCACCTCGGCGGCAACGCCGGGCGGCGGTGCGAGCGCCGGAAACACGGCCGCCGCCACCACCGGCAGCACCCCCACCGCGACCGACAGCGCGACCGGCGGCGCGTCGGGATCCTGCCGGAACCTGCAGGCGACCGCCGCGGTCAAGACCGCGGTCACCACCGCCTACGAGGCCAAGTTCACCAACCTCAATCACATCGCGCCGGTTCCCGGCAGCTTCTACTACGGCTCCTGCGGCGGTGCCACGTACGCCGTCACCAACTTCATGCCCACGGCCGGGGCCGGCATCGACGTCGAGGTGGCCCTGCAGGACGACGGCAGCGCGCGCAAGTACTTCAGCTACTCCTCCGCCACCGGCTGGAGCTACATCGCCAGCGGCGCCTTCCCGGACCGCGGCGGGTGCGCGTCGCAGATCCCCTCCCAGCTGGCCGCGGCCTGGAGCAACTGCCCCGCCACGCACTGACCCGCGCACCGGCCCGGTGCCGGCCCCGTCGGCGAGCTCCCAGGAAGCTTTCAGGGACTACGATGACCTGCGGAGCAGTGGCACGGCACGGGGAGTGGACGACGTGGCTGACAACGGGGTGGACCGGCGGCGGTTCCTGGGTGCGGCAGCAGCAGCCGGAGCGGGCGTCGCCGGTCTCGCGGCGCTCACCGGGTGCGACACGGCGTCGGCCGACCACAACGCGGCCGCCGGCTCGCCCGCGGCGCCCTCCGGCTCCGTCTCGGCCGTCGGCGGCACGCCGACCGCGCTCCAGATCGAGCAGGCCCGCCCCGGCAACGCGGACTGGCAGGCCGGTCCGACCGGTCCGCAGGAGGCCGTCGAGGGGTACGCCGACAAGGTGAGCGTGCTGCCGGGCGAGTCCTTCGCGCTGCATGTCTCCACCACCGCCCCCGGGTTCACCGTCTCGGCCTACCGGATGGGCTGGTACGGCGGCGCGAAGGCCCGCCGGGTCTGGCGCTCCGACCGGATCGCGGGGCACCAGCAGGCGCCGTCCACCCTCTCCGGGTCCACCCGGACGGTGCGCGCAAACTGGACGCCCACGGTCAGCGTGAGCACCGAGGGCTGGCCCGAGGGCGCCTACCTGCTGCGCCTGGACGCCGAGAACGGCTTCCACCGCTATGTCCCCATGATCGTCAGGTCGACGGACGTGGCCGGGAAGACCGTGCTCGCGCACGGTGCGGCGACCTGGCAGGCCTACAACGTCTGGGGCGGCTACAGCCTCTACCAGGGCCAGAACGGCTCCTACGGCACGCGCTCGCTCTCGGTCTCCTTCGACCGCCCCTACGACGGCACCGGCGCCGACCTGTTCCTGGTGTACGAGCGGGCGGTGGTCGAGCTGACCGAGCGGCTCGGCATCCCGCTCGCCTACACCACCGGCCTGGAGATCCACCGGCAGCCCGGCGCCCTCCACGGCGCGACCACGCTGCTCTCGCTCGGGCACGACGAGTACTGGACCCCGCAGCAGCGCACCGCCGTGACCCGGCTCCGCGACGCGGGGACCAACATCGCCTTCCTCGGCGCCAACACCTGCTTCCGCCGGATCCGGATCGAGGACGACGCCCGGACGGTCGTCTGCTACAAGACCGACTTCGAGGACGACCCCCTCTACGGGAAGGACGACGCCCTCGTCACCACCGACTTCCGGGCCGAGCCGCGGCCCGACCCTGAGTCCTCGCTCACCGGCGTCCTCTACGAGGGCTATCCGACGGACGCGCCCTATGTCGTCCACGCGGCCGACCACTGGCTCTATGCGGGCACCGGCGTCAAGAACGGCGAGTCCTTCCCGCACCTGGTCGGCGTCGAGTACGACCGGGTGACGCCGGATCAGCCGACGCCGCGCCCGATCGAGATCCTGGCCCACTCGCCCCTGGTCTGCGAGGGCCGGGACAGCCATTCCGACACCGCCTACTACACGGTGCCCAGCGGCGCCGGGGTGTTCGCCTCCGGGACCATGCGCTGGGTCGAGGGCCTGATGGCCGGCACCCATGAGGACTGGGGCGACCACGGCATGGACGCCCGCACCGGGGCCTTCGTCACCCGCGCGACCGAGAACCTGATCACCTCCTTCGCCGAGGGACCGGCCGGCCGCAACCTGCCCGCCCCGCGCGACAACGTGGCCTCCGTCTACTACGCCTGACGCGTCCGGCGCGGCCTAGATCCAGTCGTTGCGGCGGAAGGTGACGTAGAGGACCACCGAGAGCACGATCATGATCCCGGTCGAGGTCCAGAACCCGACGTGGGTACTGAAGCCGGGGTAGGGGACGTTCTGGCCGTAGAAGCCGGTCACCGCCGTGGGGACGGCGATGATGGCGGCCCAGCTGGTGACCTTCTTCATGATCAGGTTCATCCGGTTGCCCTGGATCGTCAGATTGGTCTCCATGATGGAGGTGACCATGTCGCGCAGCGACTCGGTCCACTCGGTCGCGCGCAGCACATGGTCGTAGACGTCCTGGTAGTACGGCATCAGCGGCTCGCTGACGACATGCAGGTCGCGGCGGAGCAGGGTGTTGACGACCTCGCGCATCGGCAGCACGACCCGGCGCAGCCGCACCAGGTCCTTCCGCAGTTCGAAGGAGCCGCGCTGGACGGACCGGATCGCGTCCCTGGCGTCCTCGAAGAGCAGGTCCTCCACCTCCTCCATCCGGTCGTCGAGCTGCTGGACCGCGGCGAAGTGACCGTCCACCAGGTAGTCGAGCAGGCCGTGGACGAGGTAGCCGACGCCCTCCTTGGCCAGGTCGGGCGAGTCGTCCCAGCGGGCCACCACCTCGTCGATGTCGAGGCTCCGGCTCTTGCGGACGGTGATCAGCGCGGACCGGGTGATGAACGCCGCGATCTCGCCGACCACCAGCGCACCGGAGGCCGGATCGCTGCCGACGGCGTAGGCGCTGAGGAAGAGGTGGGTGCGGTAGCGGTCGAGCTTGGGGCGCTGGCGCTCGCTCCCGGCGTCCTCCAGCGCGAGCGCGTGCAGCCCGAACTCCTCGGCGATCATCGCGAAGTCGTCCGGGGTCGGGTCGCAGAGGTCGAGCCAGACGGTGCAGGCCGGGTCGGCCACATACTCCGACAGCTCCTGGACCGGGAAGTCCTCACGCTCCAGGCTGCCCGCGCGGTAGAGCCGAGTCCGAGGCACAACGGCCAGGATAGCCGCGGGCGCCGGCGGAGTGCAGGCATTGGCCGCGACGTGGGCGCGGCGTAGCATCCACCCATGAGCAGTCCGAGGAATCGCGCGGTCCTGGTGGCTGTCGGCGCGCTGGTCGTCGGGGCGGTGGTGCAGGAGCTGCGCAAGCCGGAGGACGAGCGCACCTGGACCGGACGCATCGTCGGACTCCCCTACGACTTCAGGCCGCCCACCCCGGCCAGGATGCTGCGCGAGTTCTGGGACCCGGAGAACGACGCCCTGCTGACCCCGCATGCCTTCGGCATCGGCTACGGGGTGAACCTCGCCCGCGTGGTGCGCGACCTGCGCCCGGCGGGGGCCTGACCCCCGGGGCGACAGGGCCGAACGGGTGACGCCCCGTCACGGGTCGGCAGTCCGTCCGCGGCCCCTTCCATCACACTGAGTGGCCGGTGCCCCTGCTGTGGTCCGCCGTCGCGCCCCGGCGGTCACCAGGAGTCATGGCGGGTCCACCCACAGTGGATACTCACCGGATGTTCATGAAATTCCAGGGGCATTGTCAGTGGCCGCTGGGAGAATCCTTGCGTGTCCGAGTATCGAGGCCGATTCCCGATCGAGCTCGTCCGGGCCCAGCAGCGCGTCTGGGTCTGCGAGGCGAGCACGCGCGCCTTTGTCCTGGCCGGGCCCGATGTGCCGGTGGTCAACTGGCCACTGCCACGCCAGATCGAGTTCGCCCGGCTGCGGGCGGCGCAGCGCGCCGCCCAGGCGGAGGTCGAGCAGCACCCGCTGATCGCGTCCGCCATCGCCGACCACCACTGGGCGGCCACCATACACGCGCTGCGCCGCGCGGCATGCGAGCCGGGGGCGGGGTCGGGGCCGGCACTCCGGTCGGCGACCGGGACAGCGACCGGGACGGGCACTGCCGCCGCCTGAGCGGGCGTCAGGGCCGGGGCGGGCACAGCAGGGCCGCGCGCAGGTCGGCCTGGTCCACCAGCCGGGCCAGGTCGCGGCCGGTGAGCTCCTCGATCCGGCGGATGCGGTAGTGGACGGTGTTCACATGGATGTGCAGCGCCTTGGCGGTGCGCGACCAGGAGCAGTCGTGGTCCAGGAAGGTGCCCAGCGTGCCCAGGAGTGACACGCTGTTCTCCTCGTCGTGCACGACCAGCGGTGCCAGCAGGCGCTGCTGGAAGGCGGCCGTGACCTCCGGCGGGATCCCCGCCAGCAGTCGCGCCAGCGAGTCCACCTCCGCCGCGTCCGCGAACGGGTCGGCCGCCGCCAGGGCGTAGCGGGCCCCGACCAGGGAGGCCCGCAGCGCGGGCAGCGTGGGACGGGCTCCGGGGCCGACACCGATCCGCAGCACCTGGCTGATGCCCAGCCGGGTCTGCAGCGCGGGCAGCACGGCACGCAGGTACCCGGGCGCACCCGCGGTCAGCGCGGTGGCGTCGCCGCGTTCGTCCACGCCGACCGCGAAGACCGCGCCGCCGGCGTGCAGGGCCTCGGCCAGCGCGTCCACGGCCCAGGCCGCGGGTGCTCGGTCGATCCGGGCCGTGACCGTCGTCAGCGGCACTCCGGGCGGCAGGCCGCAGGCGTCGAGCGCGTCGGCCAGGTCGGCCTCGTCGGCGGTCACGGTGGTGCAGGCCAGCAGGTCGAACAGCCCGGCCGCCGCGCCGCGCCGCTCGCTGTCCTGCGCCCGGTCCCGTGCCGCCAGGGGCGCGAGCAGCTCGGCGAGGCCGTGCAGCATCGGGCTGTTCCCTGGGCTGAGGTACCAGCCCTCGAAGGGCGAGTCGCCCGGCTCGCCGATCAGGACGGAGCGCGACGTCCCGTCCGGGGCGTCCGAGGGGTCAGCCGTGCCGTCCGCGTCCGGTTCGGAGCCGGCGATCAGCCGCCCTCCGGCGGAGCGGACCGAGCAGCGCGGCAGGCCGAGCCGGGTCACCGCCCGCGCCAGCACTTGGTCCAGCGGTGTGCCCGCCTCCAGCATGCCTGCCAGCTCCTTCCGTATGCCCTCGGGCAGCCCCGCGACCTGGGGCGAGCCGCCGTTGAGGTCGCCCCACAAACGCAGATAGATACGGTCGGTGACGGCACGGAAGCTGGTTCCGGTGGGGACGGCCAGCAGCGGGATGTCATGGGTACGGCAGGCGTCGACCAGGCTGTGCGGCACCTTGCCGTGGGTTCCCTCCCCGGCCAGCAGTGCGGCGACACCGGCGCTGCGCAGCGAGGTCGCGAAGCGCAGTGCGGCATCCGCAGCACCGACGGGGCCTGTGGTGTCCGCCTCGGGCCGCCACCACATCAGGCCGCTGAGCACCAGCTCACCGGGCTGCAGATAGCGGGCCGGATCCTGCAGGTCCGTCGACGTCACCCCGGTCACCCGCCGCTCCAGCAGGTCGGGCGTACCCCAGGCCAGACCGAGGTTCAGGTCCTCCAGTCGCAGCAGGTCTCCGACGATCATTTCGCGCTCCTCGTGCCCCGCACCATCACGGCCAACCGCATGTGCGAGGGCAAGGTGCATCTATGCATAGTAGATGCGAGGCCATCATCGGCAAATCCCACTTGTCTGATCAACCAGTCCACGGGCTCGCGCATAGTGTCCCTCGCCAATCGTCGGCTGTGGGGGACCGCTGCTTCAATCAGGACCTGGCCGGTTTCCGGCCACAGAACGTGCGGGTGGAACGGGGCGGACGAGAAGGCGGGTCGAGATGGATCTCAACACGGTGCTGGAGGTGCGGGACGCCCGGCGTCGCGACACCTGGCAGCCGGGTGACGCCTGGCTGGGCGGTGGCACCTACCTGTTCTCCGAACCGCAGACCCATCTGCGTCGGCTGATCGACCTGAGCCGGACCGGCTGGGAACCGCTGCGGGTGACCGCCGACGGGGACCTCGAGATCGCCGCCACCTGCACCATCGCCCGGATCTCACGCTTCCCCGAGCGCGCCGGGTGGGCGGCGGGGCCGCTGTTCGAGCAGTGCTGCCGGGCCTTCCTGGCCTCGTGGAAGATCTGGAACATGGCCACCCTGGGCGGCAATCTGTGCAACTCGCTGCCCGCCGGGCCGATGATCTCGCTGACGGCGGCCCTCGGCGGCGTCTGCCGACTGCTGTCCCAGGCCGGGGCGGTGCGCGAGGTCCCGGTCGCGGACTTCGTCACCGGTGCCGGACGCAACGTCCTGCAGCCGGGTGAGCTGCTGCGCTCGGTGACCCTGCCGGCCAGGGCGCTGGCAGGCACCACCGCCTTCCGCCAGGCGTCGCTCTACGGCCTGGGACGCTCGGGCGTGCTGGTGATCGGGCTGCTCGACCCCGTCGACGGGGCGCTCACGGTGACCGTCACGGCCTCGACCGTGCGCCCGGTGCGGCTGTGGTTCCCGCTGCCGCCGAACGCCGAGGCGCTGCGCGAGGCCCTTGAGTACGCGATCGCGCCGGACGAGTACTTCGACGACATCCACGGGCTTCCGGCCTGGCGGCGGCACATGACCTTCCGGTACGCCGAGGAGATCCGCCGGGAACTGATCGAATGCCGGCCCGTAGAGGCCGAGGGAGCAGCACGATGAGCTTTGGAATCCAGGTCAACGGCCAGTCCTTCGACGCCGAGCCCCGGCCCGGACAGTGCCTGCGCACCTATCTGCGCGAGCGCGGCTGGTTCGGGGTGAAGAAGGGCTGCGACGCCGGGGACTGCGGCGCCTGCTCCGTGCAGGTCGACGGCGAGCCGGTGCACAGCTGCCTCTACCCGGCGGTGCGGGCCGAGGGCCGGTCGGTGACCACCGTCGAGGGCCTGGCCAAGGACGGCGAACTGCACCCCATGCAGCAGCGGTTCCTGGACGCGCAGGGCTTCCAGTGCGGTTTCTGCACGGCCGGGTTCCTGATGACCACCTCGGCCCTGGACGCCGAGCAGCTGACCGACCTGCCGAGAGCGCTGAAGGGCAACCTGTGCCGCTGCACCGGCTACCGGGCGATCGAGGACGCCGTCCACGGGGTCAAGCACGCCGAGCAGCCCGACGCCGGGCAGGCGGTGGGCCGCAGCCTGGGCGCGCCCGCCGGACCCCAGGTGGTCACCGGCACCGCCCGCTACACCTTCGACATCGAGGTCGAGGGGTTGCTGCACATGAAGCTGCTGCGCTCACCGCACCCGCACGCCCGGATCGTGTCCATCGACACCGCCGACGCGATGCGCGTGCCGGGCGTGCACCTCGTGCTCACCCACCACGACGCCCCCGAGCGGCTGTACTCCTCGGCCCGGCACGAGCACCCCACCGAGGACCCCGACGACACCCGGGTGCTGGACGACGTGGTCCGCTTCACCGGGCAGCGGGTGGCGGCGGTGGTGGCCGACAGCGAGGGCGCCGCGGAGGAGGGCTGCCGCCGGATCGTGGTGGAGTACGAGGTGCTGCCCTTCGTGCTGGACCCGGAGGCGGCCATGGCGCCGGGCGCCCCGGTGATCCATCCCAAGGGGCCCGAGTCGCGCATCGCCCGGGCGGAGAACAACGTCGTCGGCGAGGTGCACGGCGAGATCGGCAGCGTGGAGCAGGGCTTCGCCGAAGCCGACGTCGTCTACGAGGAGACCTTCCGCACCCAGCGGGTGCAGCACGCCAGCCTGGAGACGCACGGCGCGGTCGCCTACTTCGAGGACGACGAGGAGGAGAGCGGCGGGGCCGGGCCGCGGCTGGTGGTCCGCTCCAGCACCCAGGTCCCCTTCCTGACCAGGCGGGCCCTGTGCGCCCTCTACGACCTTCCGCAGGACCGGGTCAGGGTGGTCGCCGGACGGGTCGGCGGCGGGTTCGGCGGCAAGCAGGAGATGCTGGTCGAGGACATCGTGGTGCTGGCCGCGCTGCGGCTGAAGCGGCCGGTGAAGCTGGAGTTCACCCGCCCCGAGCAGTTCTACGGCGCCACCACCCGGCACCCGTTCACCATCGGGCTGAAGGCAGGGGCGAGGGCCGACGGCACCCTGACGGCGCTTCAGCTGCGCGTGGTGTCCAACACCGGCGCCTACGGCAACCACGGCCCGGCGGTGATGTTCCACAGCGTCGGCGAGTCGATGGCCGTGTACCGGGCCCCGCACAAGAAGGTCAACGCCTACTCCGTCTACACCAACTGCGTTCCGGCCGGGGCGTTCCGCGGCTACGGCCTGGGACAGGTGACCTTCGCGGTGGAGTCGGCGATGGACGAGCTGGCGCGCCGCCTCGGCATCGATCCGCTGGTCTTCCGGGAGCGCAACATCATCGGCCCCGGGGACCCGATGGTCAGCCCGGGCGGCGAGGAGGAGGACCTCCACATCGCCAGCTACGGCCTGGACCAGTGCCTCCAGGTGGTCCGCGACGCCATCGACGGGGACCGCAGCACCGAGGACGCGCCCGAGGGCTGGCTGGTCGGGCAGGGGACCGCCATGTCGATGATCGCCACCGGACCGCCCGGCGGGCACTTCGCCGACGCCACCGTGAAGCTGCTGGAGGACGGCAGCTACGACATCGCGGTGGGCACGGCGGAGTTCGGCAACGGCACCACCACCGTCCACAAGCAGATCACCGCCGGGGCCCTGGGCACCACGGTCGACCGCATCGCCATCCGGCAGTCCGACACCGACGTGGTGAAGCACGACACGGGCGCGTTCGCCTCCGCCGGGACGGTGGTGGCGGGCAAGGCGGTGATGAAGGCCGCCAACGCCCTGGCCGAGCAGATACTCAGCTTCGCGGCCGAGTACGCGAGGACGCCGCGCAGCCTCTGCCGGCTGACGGCCGACTCGGTGGAGTGCGAAGGCCGGACGGTGACGCTCAAGGAGGTCTTCGAGGCCGCGCGCGACCGGGAGGTGGCGCTCACCTCGGACGGGCACTGGGGCGGCACCCCGCGCTCGGTGGCCTTCAACGCCCAGTGGTTCAGGATCGCCGTGGACCCGGACACCGGCGAGATGAAGATCCTGCGGAGCGTCCACGCGGCCGACGCCGGCAAGGTCATGAACCCGATGCAGTGCCGGGGCCAGGTCGAGGGCGGGGTCGCCCAGGCCCTCGGGGCCACCCTCTTCGAACAGGTCCTGGTCGACGACGGCGGCCGGGTCACCACCGCCGCCTTCCGCCGCTACCGGCTGCCCGCCTACGCCGATGTGCCGCGCACCGAGGTCCACTTCATGGAGACGTCCGACGCCATCGGGCCGCTGGGCGCGAAGTCGATGAGCGAGAGCCCGTTCAACCCGGTCGCCCCGGCCTTCGCCAACGCCCTGCGCGACGCCACCGGCGTGCGCTTCACCGAGGTCCCGCTGCTGCGTGACAAGGTCTGGCTGGGCATCAGGGAGCACCGCTCCCGGTCCGCGGGCGGCGGTGTGGCAGACTCCCAGCCGTGAAGAAGATCTACGTCATAGGCATCGGCTCGGGCGACCCGGACCAGTTGACCCTGCAGGCGGTCAAGACCCTGAACCTGGCCGACGTGTTCTTCATCCTGGACAAGGGCCAGGAGAAGTCGGACCTGGTCCGGCTTCGGCTCGACATCCTCGACCGGCATGCGACGGACCGCCCCTACCGCCTGGTCCAGGCGCAGGACCCGGACCGGGACCGCACCACCGAGACCTCGGCCGCCTACGCCCCCGCCGTCGACGACTGGCGGCGGCGGCGCTCGGACATCTACGAGCAGCTCATCGACCGGGAGCTCGCCGAGGGCCAGTGCGGCGCGTTCCTGGTCTGGGGCGACCCCGCCCTCTACGACAGCACCCTGGGCATCCTGGAGGACATCGCCGAGCGCGGGGCCGTGGACATCGACTACGAGGTCGTCCCCGGCATCAGCAGCGTGTCGGCCCTGGTCGCGAGGCACCGGACCGGTCTGAACCGGGTCGGGCGTCCGGTGCAGATCACCACCGGGCGCCGGCTCGCCCAGGGGCTGCCCGAGGGCGTCGACGACATCGTGGTGATGCTGGACGCCCACCAGAGCTTCGGGCAGCTCGCCGACCAGCAGGACTGGGAGATCTACTGGGGCGCCTACATCGGCACCCCGGACGAGATCCTGGTCGCCGGGCGGCTCGCGGAGGTCGCCGAGCAGATCAGGACCGTGCGGGCCGAGGCCCGAGCCCGCAAGGGCTGGATCATGGACACCTATCTGCTGCGGCACAACCCCGCGTGACGTCCGTCCGCCATGTCCTGATCCTCGGCGGCACCGGCGAGGCCCGGACGCTGGCCGCGGAGCTGGCCGGTGACCCGTCGCTGACGGTGACCAGTTCGCTGGCCGGGAGGGTGGCCGAACCGCGCCTGCCCGAGGGCCGGGTCCGCATCGGCGGTTTCGGCGGTGCGGACGGGCTCGCGGACTGGCTGCGCGAGCAGCACGTCGACGCGGTCGTGGACGCCACCCACCCGTTCGCCGCCACCATCAGCCGCCACGCGGCCGAGGCGGCGGCCGGTACCGGCGTCCCGCTGCTGGTGCTGCGCAGGCCCGGGTGGGCGGCGGTCCCCGGCGACCGCTGGTACCCGGTCGGCTCGCTGCCCGAGGCGGCGGCGCTGCTGCCGGCGCTGGGCAGCAGGGTCTTTCTCAGCACCGGCCGCCAGGGGCTCGCGGCCTTCGCCTCACTCCCCCGCCATCTGTCCTTCCTGGTCCGCTCGGTGGACCCGCCGGAGCCTCCGCTGCCGGCCGGGACCCGGATCCTGCTGGACCGGGGCCCGTTCACCCTCGACGGGGAACGCGCGCTGCTGCGCGAGCACCGCATCGAGGTCCTGGTCACCAAGGACAGCGGCGGTCCCGCCACCGCCCCCAAGCTCACCGCGGCCCGCGACGCGGGCCTTCCGGTGGTGATCGTCCGACGGCCCCCGGTGCCGCCGGGGCTGCCGGTGGCGGCCGACCCCGCAGGAGCCGTCGCCTGGCTCAACGGCGGCCGCTGACAGCGGACTTGTCCGCGGGCCGGAGCGGGCCGGGGTGGGCCGGGGTGGGCCGGGGTGGGCCGGAAAGGGTGAGGAGCCCCGGCCCCTCCTGGTCGGGGGCGGGGCTCGGCGGGCTCGGCAGGTATCGGGCGGGGCGGGGTGCTCAGGCAGCGGTCAGGGTGGAGCGGCGGGCGCCGGAGGTGAGGCGGTGGCCGCGCAGGCGCAGGACCGCCATCCGGGTCACCACCTCGCCGAGGGCCATCAGCACCAGCGCGGCGACCCAGGCCTGGGAGCCGGTGATGCTGTGCTGGACGCTGAAGCGGCCGATGGAGGCGCCCATCCCGTGGTCCGAGGCGTAGGAGAAGGCCATCCGGAAGCCGATCCCCGCCACCCAGAGGGTGGCGGCGACCACGCCGGCCTTGGCGAACGGGACGCCGTCCTTGCCGAGGTTCAGATGCGTGGTCGCGGCCGCGGCCGCACCCAGGGCGATCCCCACCCCGGTGAGCCCCAGGATCAGGACCAGGTCGTTGCCCTGGGTCGGGATGGAGCGGAGGTACTCGAAGGCGACCACAGCGGTGATCGCCAGCGGGAGGACCAGGTTCATCAGGTCCAGCTTGGAACCGCGGATCTGCCGGACGACCAGCAGGACCAGGACTGCGTTGAGGAGGTAGTCAGAAGTACTCATGTGCCCCAGCCTGCCGTTCCGCGGGGATCCGGGGATCAGCCGCCGGGTGGGCGGGCCGGTGGAGCCGCATGTCCACCCGTGGTTGGAGGGAGCGCGGCGTGGGCGCGGAAGTCGAGGGCCCGCCGCAGGTGGTCCCTCATGGACGGGTCGAGGTGCACGGCCCAGTCGGGGTCGGTCTCGCCCCGCAGCTGTGCGTGGCAGGCCAGCGCATAGCCGAACTCCGCACGGCTGAGGTAACCGACCACGGGGTCCTCGGCGCGCAGCGTGGTTGCCCCGAACACGCCCATCCCAAGAAAGATGACCAGCAGGTCGGTGAGCCGCTCGTGCCGGAGCCCCTCGCGTTCGCGCTCCTCCGCGCCGACCCGACCCTCGCCGATGAGGCGGGCGTGGGCCAGCTCATGGGCGATGACCCCGGCCAGGAACGTGGGCGCGGCCGCCAGCGTGCGGTCCAGTTCAACGATCCCGAACTCCCCCACCCGCCGGTACACGCCCAGGTTCCTGACCAGGCCCTGTCCGTACGGCGACTCCCTCATCCGGGGCCCCGAAAAGGGCCGGATGACCAGGAACCAGGGGTCCGCCCCCATCACCCGGCACACCTGCTTCAGCAGCGCCCTCAACTCGCGCCTGGTTCCGGTGAGCGGGTCCGGGAAGAAGTCCGGAGTCGGCAGGGCGACGGGACGGCGGGCCGCCTTCAACCCGAACTCGGCGACCAGCCGGGCCATCGAGGCCTCTATCCACTCGCGCCGGTCCGCCGACAGCGGGTACCGCGGAGGCGGCGGGGGCAGCGGCGCAGGCGCGGCCCGAACCTGCGGTTGCGTCCGTGGCCGAGCCGACTTCCTCCGACGCCACGAGCGTTGGTCGCGAACGGTGAGGGCCAGGACTGCCACCGGCAACGCCAGGGCTCCCAGCAGCACCAGGATGCCCGTCAACGCGCCCATCGACGCCTCCCCGGCCGCGCGCCGACTGTCCTCACCCTTTGCCCCCTCGAAGCGCACCACCGGGTCCGACCCGAGGCCGGATCTCCACAGCCGAAGGGTGCCCCCTCCGACGGGAGGGGGCACCCTGGTCCACAGAGGGCTCCGGACTACGAGGAGGTGGTCGTCTCCGCACCGGTCGCGCTGCCTGCGAGCCAGTCCGACCAGCTGACGTTGAAGTCCGCGTAGCCGTTGTCGCCCGCGGCGTCGCCGCGCGGGGAACCGGAGATGGTGACCGGGTCGCCCACGTTGACGTAGTCGTAGAACCACTTGGAGTCAGCCATCGAGAGGTGCACGCAGCCGTGCGAGCCGTAGCTGTGGCCGGGGTACGGGTCACCGGTCGAGTAGTGGACGTAGGTGCCCGAGGTGGTCAGCTGGACATCGTTGGGCAGGGTGATGTCGTAGAAGTTGGGGTTGCTCGGGTCGCAGGTGATGTCCACGCTGCACGAGGTCATCCGCACCTCGGGCTGCTTGTCCATGACCGCCATGGTGCCGTCCCAGGAGGGGAACTGCGGGCTTCCGGCGTCGATGGGCATGGTCCGCACCAGCTGGCCGGCGTTGTAGACCTTCATCACATGGCCGGGGGCGGAGACGGTGGTCTCGATGTCGGCCCCGATGGTGAAGCTGTGGGTGTAGCCGTGGATGCCGTACTCGCCGTGGCCGTCGCCGATGTTGTCCAGCGCGGCGTCCAGGGTGACCTTGGTGCCCGACGGCCAGAACTTCTCGGGGCGCCAGTCGACGCGGGTGCTGCTGAACCAGTGCCACGCACCGGTGACCGGCACCGAGGTGGTGACCTTCATGGCCTTCTCGATCGCGGCCCTGGCCGAGCTCGCCACCGGGTCGGTGAACACCACGGATATGGGCATCGCCACGCCGACGGTGGAGCCCGACTCGGGCTCGATGGTGTTCAGCAGCATGGCCGGTCCCGCCGGGTGCGTCGTCGGCGCCGCAGCCGACGGCGTGGGAGTCGCCTTGGTGCTCGCAACGGGGGTTCCGGCCGACGTCGACGCCACCGGCTTGGTGCCGGAGGATACGGCCGACGCGCTGCCCCCGCAGGCGCTGGTACACGTCAGCACCGCTCCGGCCAGCAGTGCGATCCCGATACTGCCCTTGATACGCCCCACGCGCATGCTCCGCTCACGTCAACTACACCGCAGACAACCAACATCACTGAGGACGCCGACTCTACGCAGGCGGTTGCAGCGTAGTTGTAAAGCAAAGGCCACGATCAGGTCACGGGATGATCATGATTGCCGCCGGACGAGAAGCATCCTTCGACGGCGTCGCCGGTCACCCCCCGAAGGGTCGCGGGCGACCAGCGCGGGGACCGGTCCTTGTCGACGACCTGCGCACGGACCCCCTCGACCAGGTCGGGCCAGGACAGCGCCGCACAGGAGACCCGGTACTCCTGCTCCAGGACCCGCTCCAGCGAACCGAGTCCGCGCGCCAGCCGCAGCGACCGCAGCGTCACCTTCAGCGCCGTCGGCGACTTCGCCAGGATCTGCTCCGCGGCCTCCTTCGCCGCCCGCTCACCGCTGTCGAGCAGGCGCTCGACGATCTCCTCGACCGTCTCCGCGCCGTAGCAGGCGTCGATCCACTCGCGCTGCCCGGCGAGTTCGCCCGGGGGCGCGCTCTGCGCATGGCGCTCCACGGCCTGCCCCACCCCGCCCTCGGCCAGGGCCGCGCTGAACGCCGGGAGCAGGCCGACGGGGACGAACACGTCGGCGAGGCCGCACAGCAGCGCGTCGGCCGCTCCGACCGGGGACGCCGTCAGCGCCAGATGGGTGCCCAGCTCCCCGGGGGCGCGGGAGAGCAGGTAGGTGCCGCCGACGTCGGGGACGAAGCCGATGCCGGTCTCGGGCATGGCGACGGCCGAGCGCTCGGTCACCACCCGGACACTGCCGTGCGCGGAGACCCCGACCCCGCCGCCCATGACGATGCCGTCCATCAGGGCGACATAGGGCTTGGAGTAGGCGGCGATACGGGCGTTGAGCCGGTACTCGTCGCGCCAGAACGCACGCGCCGCGTCACCCCCGGCCATGGCGTCCTCGCGGATCGCCCGGATGTCGCCCCCGGCGCACAGCCCTCGCTCCCCCGCGCCGCTGACCTCGACCAGCTGCACCGACGCGTCGCGCTCCCAGTCGTCCAGGGCGGCGGCGATCCGCCGCACCATCCCGTGCGTCAGCGCGTTCAGCGCCCGCGGCCGGTTCAGCACGATCCGGCCGACCGGCCCGTCGCGGTGCAGCAGCACCGTCCCCTCGTCCGAGCTGCTGGTCATCGCCATGGTGCAGGTGCTTCCTCTCCCGATGGACCGCGGGTGCGGCTGCGCCGTGGGCGCACATATGAACGATCGCACACGCCGCGGCAGGCACAGGCGTGCCCCTGGGCACCGAGTTCCACCCTCGGCACCGCCCGACGATCGCCCTGCAGGGCGGCACGGCACCGGTGCAGGCCCCGGCCGACCCTGATGACGGCTTCCGGAGGGGGAACCCGTCCCGCCGGGCGGGCCGGGTTCCCCCTCCGGCCCGGAGTCGTGCCGCCGCACGACCCCGGGAGCTTGTTCGCGGCCTAGCATGGCCCGATGGCTATCGATCCCGCCGCACCCGATGAGCCCTATCTGGCCTTCTGGCGCGAGTACCACCTCTGCACGCTGAGCACGGTGCGCCCCGACGGGTCACCGCACCTGGTCCCGGTGGGCGTCACCTACGATCCCGAAGCCGTCCTCGCGCGGATCATCACCAACCGGGGCAGCCGCAAGGTCCGCAATATCCAGGCGGCCGGTCCGGCCGGGATGCGGGTGGCGGTGTGCCAGGTGGACGGCCCGCGCTGGGCCGCGCTGGAGGGCACCGCGGTGGTCCGCGAGGAGCCCGAGGCCGTGGCCGAGGCGGTCCGCCGCTACGGCGAGCGCTACCGCGAACCCGGGCCGAACCCCGAGCGCGTGGTGATCGAGATCTCGGTCGACCGGGCCCTGGGCCGCGCATAGCGCCTCGCGGGAAGCATCGGGACCCGATCCGCAGAGCCGCCATCCCCCGTCGATGCGGTTCTGCGGATCGGGTTCCATGCCGTCGTCCTCACTCTTCCTCCGAGCGGGATTCCGGCCTGCGGGCCCCCCGGGCGCCACCGGCAATCCTCGGCGTCGGCCGCTCCGCTGCCAACCCCCTGGACCCAGTGTGGGATGATCCCAGCCGTCCCAAGCCGTGGACCTCGGCTTTGGGACATGGAGCCGATCATGTGGAGACGCGAGGGGATCCATGCGGACCAACTGGGCGCCGCTGCCGGACGACGTGACCGAACCCGCCGCGCGACTGGTCGAAGAGCTTCGCGCGCTGAAGGACGCCAAGGGCCTGACCCTGCTCGACCTCGCCGCCGCCACGCACTACAGCCGCTCGTCCTGGGAGCGCTGGCTCAACGGCAAGCGCCCGGTCACCCGCTCCGCGCTGGAGCGCTTCGCGATCGCCGTCGGCGCCGACAGCGGCCCGCTGCTCGCCCTGTTCGACAGCCCCGCCGATCCCGCCGCCCCCGGGGCCGATGAGGGCACCGCCCCGCCCCCCGCGATCGACCGCATCGACAGCGTCGGCGACGTCCGCGGCGCGGTGGCCCAACTCCCGGCGGACACGCGGATGTTCACCGGACGCGACGAGGAGCTGGACCGGCTGGTCGCGCTGCTCAGGGAGCGGACGGTGGTGATCTCGGCGATCGACGGCATGGCCGGCATCGGCAAGACCGCACTCGCCGTCCACGCCGCCCACCGCATGCGTGAGGACTTCCCCGACGGCCAGCTCTTCCTCGACCTGCACGGGCACACCACCGGCATCACCCCGCTGGAGTCGGGGGCCGCCCTGGACCGGCTGCTGCGCTCGCTCGGTGTGTCCCCCCAGCTGATCCCGCTGGACCAGGACGAGCGCTCGGCGTTCCTCCGCGACCGGCTGGCCGGCACCAGAACCCTGATCGTCCTGGACAACGCCGCGAGCACCGCCCAAGTCCGCCCGCTGCTGCCGGGCACCCCCGGCTGCCTGGTCCTGGTCACCAGCCGCAGACGGCTCACCGGCCTCGACGACGCACACGCCCTGGCCCTGGACACCCTGCCCGGGGGCGAGGCGACCGCACTGCTGCACAAGGTCGCCGGACCCGGCCGGATCCCGGACGGCCACCCCGCGGCCGACGAGCTGATCGCCCTGTGCGGGCACATGCCGCTGGCGATCCGGATCGCCGCCGCACGACTGCGGCACCACCGGGCCCTGCACATCGAGGACCTCGTGGAGCAGCTGCGCGACGAGCACGGACGCCTGGACCGCCTCAGGGACGAGGACCGCAATCTGACCGCGGTGTTCGAGTCCTCCTACCTGGCCCTGCCGGAGGCCGAGCAGCAGCTGTTCCGGCGGCTGGGCCAGGTGCCGGGGCCCGACTTCGACGGCTACGCCGCCGCCAACCTGCTGGGCGCCGACCTGCGCACCGCCGAAGCACTGCTGGAGTCCCTGCTCGACCACAACCTGCTGGCCCAGCACGCCTCGGGCCGCTACCGCTTCCACGACCTGGTCCGCCTCTACGCACGCACCCTGCGCGACGACTCGCCCGCCCTCGACCGGCTGCTCGGCTACTACCAGCACACCGCCCAGACCGCCGACGCCTACATCACCCGGCACACCCGCGACAGCCGCCCGCTGGCCGCCGCTCCGCCGGCCGCGCCCGAGCTCTCCGGCACCACCGCCGCCCTGGCCTGGATGCGCGCGGAGCGCGACAACCTGCTGGCCGGTGCCGCCCATGCGGCCGCCGTCGACCGCGAGGCCTCCCGGCCGCGACCCGAGCAGGCCGTCGCCATCACCGCCGCCGTGGCCGGATTCCTGCGCCAGGAGGGCCTCTGGCAGCAGGCGGCCGTGCTGCACCGGGCCGCGGCCGAGCTCGCGGGCCGGCACGGCGACCGGCGGGCTCAGGCCGACGCCGTCTGGGAGTTGGGCCGGGTGCGCTATATGACCGGCGACACCGAGGAGGCCGTGGCCCTGATCGAACAGGCGCTGGCCGACTACGAGGACCTCGGCGACCGGCAGGGCGCGGCCAATGCCTCCAGGGAGCTCGGCCGCCTGCGCTATCTGCACGGACGTCCGACCGAGGCGCTGGTCCTGCTCCACCGGGCCCTGTCGGTCTACGAGGAGCTCGGTGACCGGCGCGGCGAGGCCCACACCCTGTTCGATCTCGGCCGCGCCCTGCACGACTCGGGGAACCACTCCGCGTCGGTGGCCCTGCAGGAGCGCGCCCGGGCGATCCACCTGGACTCCGGGGACCGTCTGGGCCAGGCCGAGACGGTCTGGGAGCTGGGCCGGGTGCACCATTCGTCCGGAGACTTCACCACCGCCTGCGACCTCCTCGAACAGGCTCTGACGCTGTATCAGGGTCTCGGCAACCGCAACGGTGAGGCCAATCTGCTCTGGTCCCTGGGCCGGGCCCGCCGGATGACTGGGGAGATCACCACGGCCGCCGACCTGTTCCGGCGCGCCCTGGCGGCCTACCGGGACTCCGGCCACCGCCTCGGGCAGGCCAACACGCTCTGGGAGCTGGGCCGGATGCACCGCACGGCCGGGGACTTCGCCGCGTCGGCCGACCTCCACGGGCAGGCCCTGGAGACATTCCAGGAACTCGGCAGCTTCACCGGCGTGGCCATCGCCCTGCTCGAACTGGGCCGGGTGCGCCACGGGACCAGGGACTACCCGGGGGCCGTCGGCTACTACCACCCCGCCCTCGCCATCTGCCAGGAGCACGGACTCCGCCAGATCGAGGCCACCCTCCTCGACAGTCTGGGCCGGGTCCAGCAGGCGGTCGGCGAACTCTCGGCGGCGAACGACTCCCTCAACAGTTCGTTGACGATGTTCCAGGAGATCGGCGACCGCCACGGCGAAGCCGAGGTGGTCGCCAGCATGGCGGCGCTGGCCGCCGAGACCACCGGACCGGAGCAGGCACTGGACCTCTACCGCCGGGCGCTGCGCCTCGCGCGCGAGATCCACAGCCCCGTCGACGAGGCACGCTCCCTCGACGGCTCCGCCCACTGCCTGGTCCGGCTCGGCGAGACCGACGCGGCGGTCTCGGATCTGGCGCGGGCGGTGGCCCTCTACCGACGCAGCGGAGCGGTCGAGGCCACCGCCGCCGAGGAGCAGCTGGCCGCACTGCGACAGCGGGGACCGCGCTCCCCGTAAATCCGCCATGCCCTTCGGCACTGCTACTGCCCGCCGTAGGATGCGCGCAGATCGTGACCCCCGACGCCCTGCCCAGGGGCATCGATAACGACTCAGCCTCAGCTTCGCCTCAGGGCTGTTGCAGTCTCCGCGCGTAGACAAGACTCTGCCCACCAGCACAAAAAAGTGATCTATTCTCACGATCACACCACCGGCGGATGTACGCCGGGGGAAATTCCCTCATCATCCCGGCGCCATGCGGCATACCCCACACCCTCGGGATACCAGCTCTTTTCTGGAGGCATTGGTGAAGAAGACCGTCAAAACCGCTCAGCTGGCGGCGGTCCTGGTGGCAGTCGGCCTGACCGCCACCGCGTGCGGCTCGGCGCCGGTCAAGACAGCGGGCTCCGGCAGCAGCTCCGGCTCGACTGCGGCCTCGGGCAGCTCCTTCAAGGCCTGTATGGTTACCGACACCGGCGGCCTCGACGACCACTCCTTCAATGCCGAGTCCTGGGCGGGTATGCAGGCGGCCGCCACGGCCAACCCCAACATCCAGGTGAGCAACGCCACCTCCGCCACCGCGAACGACTACGCCAGCAACATCGCCGGCTTCGTGTCCTCGGGCTGCAAGCTCATCGTGACCGTCGGCTACGCGATGGACGACGCGACGATCGCCTCGCAGAAGAAGAACCCCAGCCAGGACTTCGCGATCGTCGACAACGCGTCGTCGACCGGCGTCGAGGGCCTCCAGTTCAACACCGCCCAGGGCGCCTTCCTCGGCGGCTACTTCGCCGCGGGCATGACCAAGACCGGCAAGGTCGCGACCTTCGGCGGCGCCGACTTCCCGACCGTGACCGTCTACATGGACGGCTTCTGGGAGGGCGTGCAGTACTACAACAAGATGCACCACAAGAACGTGCAGGTCCTCGGCTGGAACGAGACCACCCAGAAGGGCACGTTCGACCCGACCCAGAGCTTCACCGACACGGCCGGCGGCAAGCAGATCGCCGAGACCTTCGAGGGCGACGGCGCGGACATCATCTTCCCGGTCGCCGGCGGCACCGGCATCGGCGCGCTGGCCGCGGCTCAGGCCAGCGGCGGCAAGATGAACGCCATCTGGGTCGACGACGACGGCTTCTTCTCCAACTCGTCCTACGGCTCGGTCATCATGACCTCGGTCACCAAGGGCATCGCCAGCGCGGTCACCACCGCGGTCGAGGGCGCTGCCAAGGGCACCTTCACCAACACGTCCTACATCGGCACCCTGGCCAACGACGGCACCGGTCTGGCCCCGTACCACGACTTCGCCTCGCAGGTCCCCGCCGCCCTGACGAACGAGCTCGCCACGGTCAAGCAGGGCATCATCAACGGCACCATCGTGATCACCTCCAAGAACCAGCCCCACGCCTGATCCCGCCGTGATCTCGTAGCTGGTCGATCGGGCGCGCCCGGCACTTCCGGGCGCGCCCCCTCTGCTGTTCCCTTGCTTTACTGCCCTTCAAGTTCTCGGTGGTTTCGATGATCAACAACGGTGCCCGGCCTGAGGAGTGTGGCCAAAGGTGCGTCTAGAACTACGCGGCATCACCAAGCGGTTCGGTTCGCTTGTTGCCAACGACCACATCGACCTCACGGTCGAGCCGGGCGAGATCCACTGCCTGCTCGGCGAGAACGGGGCCGGCAAGTCCACGCTGATGAACGTCCTCTACGGGCTGCACCAGCCCGACGAGGGCGAGATCCTCGTCGACGGCGTCGTGAAGACCTGCAGCAGCCCGCGCGAGGCCATCGCCAACGGCATCGGCATGGTGCACCAGCACTTCATGCTGGTGCCGGTGTTCACCGTGGCCGAGAACATCATCCTCGGCGACGAGGTCGAACTCGGCGCCAGCCGCGGCCCCCTGGGGCTACTCGACCGGCGCCGCGCCAAGGCCCATGTGCGCGAGGTCTCCGAGCGCTACGGGCTGCCGGTCGACCCGGACGCCCTGATCGAGAACCTGCCGGTCGGCATCCAGCAGCGGGTGGAGATCGTCAAGGCCCTGGTGCGCGACGCCCAGACGCTGATCCTCGACGAGCCCACCGCCGTGCTGACCCCGCAGGAGATCGAGGACCTGTTCACGGTCATGAACGCCCTGCGCGAGGCCGGCAAGTCGATCGTCTTCATCACCCACAAGCTCAAGGAGGTCAAGGCGATCGCCGACCGGATCACCGTGATCCGCCACGGCGCCGTCGTCGGCCAGGCCTCCCCCTCGTCCAGCGAGCAGGAGCTCGCCTCGCTGATGGTCGGCCGCAGCGTGCAGCTGGTCGTCGACAAGCAGGCGAACACCCCCGGCCGCGCCTCCTTCCAGGTCAAGAACCTGACCGTCAGGGACCAGCACGGCAACGCCGCCGTCGACGACATCTCCTTCGACGTCAAGGACGGCGAGATCCTCGGCATCGCCGGGGTCCAGGGCAACGGCCAGTCCGAGCTGGTCGAGGCCTTCCTCGGGCTGACCCCGGTCGATTCGGGATCGATCACCCTGGACGGCACCTCCCTGGTCGGCCTGAACCCCCGCCAGGCGCTGGACGCCGGAATCGGCTTCATCCCCGAGGACCGCGGCCACGACGGCGTGGTCGGCGAGTTCTCCATCGCCGAGAACCTCGTCCTCGACCTCTACACGTCGGCGCCGTTCGGCAAGCGCTTCTCGCTCGACCTCGACGCGATCGAGAAGAACGCGAAGAACCGCATCGAGGAGTTCGACATCCGCCCTGCGGCCCCCTCGCACCCGGCCGGGAAGCTGTCCGGCGGCAACCAGCAGAAGGTCGTCGTCGCCCGCGAACTCTCGCGGCCGCTGCGGCTGCTGGTCGCCTCCCAGCCGACCCGCGGCGTGGACGTCGGCGCGATGGAGTTCATCCACAAGCGGATCGTCGCCGAGCGCGACCAGGGCCGGCCGGTCGTGGTCGTCTCCACCGAGCTCGACGAGGTGCTCGCGCTCGCGGACAAGATCGCCGTGATGTACCGGGGCAAGATCGTCGCGACGGTCCCGCCGGACACCTCGCGCGAGGAGATCGGCCTGCTCATGGCGGGCATCACCAACGGCGGCACCGCCACGACCGGCACGAACAGGACGGAGGACGCGACCTCATGACCGCGCCCACCCCGAACACGCAGCAATCCGAGCAGGTCGACCCGGCCGCCGCCGCGGACCGCAGTCTGGCGACCGTCGTCCGCAATGTGTTCACCGCCCAGAACAGCCTGCTGGTCACCGCGCTCGCCGTGGTGCTCTCGCTGGTCGTCGGCGCGGTGCTGATCGTGCTGTCCAACACGGCCACGATGAACATGGCGGGCTACTTCTTCTCGGCCCCCACCGACTTCCTGTCGTCCGCCTGGAACGACATATCCAGCGCCTACTCCGCCCTGTTCGACGGCGCGATCTTCAACCCCGCGTACATCAACGGGACCCCCTCGCAGTTCTTCGGGCCGATCACCAACACCCTGGAGTACGCCACCCCGCTGATCTTCGGCGGGCTCGGCATCTCGGTGGCGTTCCGGGCCGGGATGTTCAACATCGGCGGCCAGGGCCAGACCATCATCGGCGCGATCTGCGCCTCCTACGTCGGCTTCGCCTGGACCGGGCTGCCAGGTCTCACCCACATGCTGGTCGCGATCCTGGCCGGCGGCATCGGCGGCATGGCCTTCGGCGGCATCGTCGGCTGGCTCAAGGCCAAGCGCGGCGCGCACGAGGTCATCGTCACGATCATGCTCAACTACGTGGCCTCCTTCCTGCTCGGCGGCTGGCTGCTGGACACCTCGCTGTTCCACGACCCGAAGAACCCGGGCCAGCTGATCTCCAAGCCGGCCGAGGCCGACGCGATCCTGCCGCACCTGTTCGGCGACTCGCTGAACACCGACATCGGCCTGCTGCTCGCGATCGCCGCGACCGTCGGGGTCGCCTGGTTCTTCAAGCGCTCCAAGCTCGGCTTCGAGGTGCGGGCCGTCGGCCTGACCCCGAGCGCCGCGCGGACCGCCGGCATCAACGTGCACCGGGTGCAGATCGCCTCGATGCTGATCTCCGGCGCGCTGATGGGCATGATCGGCGTCACCCAGACCCTGGGCCTGTCGAACCCCAACAACAACTCGATCGCGCCCAGCATCGACGCGGGCCTCGGCTTCACCGCGATCACCGTGGCACTGCTCGGCCGCACCAAGCCGTGGGGGGTGGTCTGGGCGGCGCTGCTGTTCGGCGCACTGCAGTCCGGCGGCGCGCTAATGCAGACCGAGGCGCAGGTCTCCAACGAGATCATCACCGTCGTCCAGGCCATGATCGTCATCTTTGTCGCGGCCCCGCAGCTGGTCAGGGAGATCTTCCGGCTGCGCGCGGCCAAGGCCGTGCCGACCACCGCCAACACGCCGGTGGCCGCGGCCGCCGGCACGACCGCCAACGGAGGCCAGGCATGACCACCGCAACCACCGCCCCGTTGAACCCGGTGGACAGCACGCCCGCGTCCGCCGCGGTCAAGCCCGACCGCTCCAAGCTGCTCGGCGGGCTCGCCCAGGCTGTGGTCGGACTCTACGGACTGTGGACCTTCGGCTTCGGCAGCCGCACCGCGCACGGCGTCAGCACCGTGTTCGGGCTGAAGATCGACCCGACCGTCCACGGCGGCCTGAGCCCGATCTCGGCACCGGCCCAGTCGCTGGCGGTCGCGCTGACCGTCATCGCCATCGCCTGCGGCCTGGTCCGGGCCTTCGTGCCGATCACCGCGAAGCTCCAGCGCTGGCTGGCGCTCGGGTACTTCGCCGCCTTCGTGCTGGCGTTCATGGTCTGGGCCGCGGCCGGCACCTCGGTCGGCCTGAACGTACCGGTGATCCTCCAGCAGACCGCGATCGCCGCGGTGCCGCTGGTACTCGGCTCGCTCAGCGCGCTGATCTGCGAACGCTCCGGCGTGATAAACATCGCCGTCGAGGGCCAGCTGCTCTTCGGCGCCTTCGCCGCCGCGCTCACCGCCTCGACCACCCACTCGCTGTGGGCCGGCCTGGTGGCCGGCTGCCTCGGCGGCGCGCTCATGGGCGCACTGCTCGCGGTGTTCGCCAACCGGTACCTGATCGAGCAGGTCGTCCTCGGCGTCGTGCTCAACCTGCTGGCCTCCGGTATCACCGGCTTCCTCTACGACCGGCTGATGTCGGTGAACCCCTCTGACAACGTGTCGATGAGCTTCTCCAACATCTCCATCCCCGGGCTGTCGTCGATCCCGGTCATCGGCAAGGCGATGTTCGACAACAACATCATCTTCTATGCGGCGTACCTGCTGGTGCCGATCGTCTGGTTCCTGCTCTTCCGCACCCGCTGGGGCCTGCGCACCCGGTCCATCGGCGAGCACCCGACCGCTGCGGACACCGTCGGCATCAAGGTCATCGGCCTGCGCTACCGCAACATCATCGCGGCCGGCCTGATCTCCGGCCTCGGCGGCGTCTTCCTCACCATCGGCAGCAACAGCCCGTTCACCAAGGACATGAGCAACGGCGCGGGCTACATCGCGATCGCCGCTCTGATCGTGGGGCGCTGGTCCCCCTACGGTGCGCTCGGCGGTGCCGTCTTCTTCGGCTTCGCCCAGGAGCTGGGCGTCGTGCTGTCCTCCATGGGCACGCCGATCCCCAGCGCGTTCCTCTCGATGGCCCCGTACCTCGCCACCATCTTCGTGGTCGCAGCCCTCGGCGGCCTGGTCCGCCCCCCGGCGGCCTCGGGCAAGCCCTACTCCAAGCGCTGACCGGGCTCCGCCCCACCCCGCTCCACCCGCACCACCGGTGACCGCACGCACCGGCTCCGCCCACCGGCGCGGCCGGGCAGCTCCTGCCAGCAGGACTGCCCCGCCGCGCCGGTGACGTATAGGCAGGTCGGCGCGGGTCCATTACGCTGTCTTAGCAGGTGAGCCGGGAAGTCTGGTCGGCGGCGCGCGCGGCCTCAAGCGCGGTGCCCGCCCATGTCCCACCGCTCCCTGGAGGCCGTCGATGGCTGTCCGTTTCCGCACCCGCAGCCCCGCCTCCGGTTCCTCCTCCCGGGCCGTGGCCTGGCGCCGCGAGTCGCTGCGCACCAACCTCTGGCTGGTACCGGCGCTGGAATCGATAGCGGCCGTCGCCCTGTGCGCCGGCACCGTCGCACTCGACCGGGCCGCCTACAACGGCCGGCTGACCTTCCCGACCTGGGTCCTGAGCGGCAGCGCCGACGCCGCGCAGCAGGTGCTCACCACGCTCGCGGCGGCCGTGATCACGGTCGTGGGCCTGGTCTTCTCGATCACCATCGTCGCGCTGACCCTGGCCTCCACCCAGTTCGGGCCCCGGATGCTGCGCAACTTCATCCGCGACCGCGGCACCCAGCTGACCCTGGGCACGTTCGTGGCGACCTTCCTCTACATGGTGCTGGCCCTGGTCGCGATCAGCCCGGGACCGCACGGCGACTTCGTCCCGCATCTGTCGATCACCGTGGCGCTGGGACTGACCGTGGTCGACCTGGCGATGCTGATCTACTTCATCAACCACATCGCCAAGGCCATTCAGCTGCCCCAGGTGATCGCCGCGGTCGCGGGCGACCTGGCCCGGGCGATCGAGGCGCAGGGCGGCGCCGACGCCCACGCGGTCGACGGGCGCGAGCGCGGCCTGTCGGCGGCGGAGATCCTCTCCCGGATGGAGCACACGGGCGCGGTGATCCGCACCCCGGAGAGCGGCTACCTGCAGTACCTGCGGCACGACCGGCTGATCAGGATCGCCCGCGAGGCGGACGCGGTCATCCATCTGCCCTACCGCCCTGGCCACTTCCTGGTCCAGGGGCATCCGCTGGCCACGGTGTGGCCGGCCGAGGCCGCTCCGCATGTGGCGGAGAACCTGGGCCGGAGCCAGGTGACCGGACCCTACCGGACACTGACCCAGGACATCTCCTTCGGCTTCGACCAGCTGGTGGAGATCGCGATCCGCGCCCTGTCCCCGGCGGTCAACGACACCTTCACCGCCCTGACCTGCATCGACTGGCTGAGCGACTGTCTGTGCCGGATCACCGTCGGCTGGCATCCGCAGCGGGTCCACCGGGACCGGAACGGATACGTCCGGGTCATCGCCTACCAGACCGACTACGAACGCCTGGTGCAGCGTTCCTTCGAGAAGATCCGTCAGGCCGGGGTCGGCATGCCCGCCGTGATGATCCGCCAGCTCGACGCCCTGCACAAGGTCATGGAGCAGACCGTCGACCCGGACCGGCGCCGCATCCTGATGGAGCAGGCGGAGCTGATCCTCACCTCCTGCGAGGCCTCGGTGCCGGAGAAGGCGGACCGGCTGGACGTCCAGCGCGCCTTCCAGGTCCTGCAGTCGCTGCACTCCGGGCTCCCGCACGCCCGGGGCGGCGAATCCCGTCCAGCGCCTACGTCCGTTGGTCACAGGAGCGCCGAGTGACCACGCCGAGCACTCCACCGAGGCCCACCAGGCCCGGTGGTGGCTCCCCGCCGGCCACCGCCCGACCCGCACCGGATCTCCGTGTAGCGTGAACGCGATCGCACCGCGCCGCATCGAAGGAGCACGCATGCTGCCATGGAGGGCCGACCTGGCCGGACGGATGGACGAACACTCCATCACCAGCGAACTGCTGCGCGGCAACCCACTGGGCGACCCGTTCGAGCGCCCGCTCCACGTCTACGTCCCTCCCGGCTACGACGACGAACGCGACCGCCACTACCCCTCCGTCTACGTCATCCAGGGCTACACCGGACACCTGGGCATGTGGTCCAACTGCACCCCGTTCCGGCAGCCGTTCCCGGAGACCGCCGACGCGCTGTTCGCCAACGGCACCCCGCCCGTCATCGTCGTCTACGTCGACGCCTGGACCTCCTACGGCGGCAGCCAGTTCGTCGACTCCCCCGGCACCGGCGCGTACCACTCCTACCTCTGCGACGAGATCGTCCCGTTCGTCGACGCCCGTTACCGCACCATCGCCGACCGCGACCACAGGGCGATCTCCGGCAAGTCCAGCGGCGGATTCGGCGCGATGATCACCCCGATGCTCCGCCCCGACCTGTTCGGCGCACTGGCCACCCACGCCGGCGACGCCCTGTACGAGTACTGCTACCTCTCCGAGTTCGCCGATGTCGTCCGCGCACTGCGCCCCTGGGGCGGCGACATCCACGCCTGGTGGGACGACTTCCGCACCCGCCCGGCCTTCACCGCCCCCGGCGACGAGATACTGCTCTCCACCCTGGGCGTGGCCGCCGCCTTCTCGGCGGACAAGGACGGCACCCCGCACCTGCCCTTCGACCCGATCACCGGCGAAGTGGTCCCGGAGATCTGGCAGCGCTGGCTCGACCTCGATCCTGTCCGCATGGTCCCCGAGCACCAGGAGGCGATCCGCTCCCTGCGCGCCGTCTGGATCGACGCGGGCACCCGCGACGAGTACCACCTGGACGTCGGCGCGCAGGCCTTCCACCGCGCGATCCGAGCAGCAGGCCTGCCGGCGGAGTCGATCCACTTCGAGCTCTTCGAGGCCGGCCACGCGGCCATCGACCACCGCTACCCGCTCGCCCTCGACTGGCTCGCCCGCCGCATACAGCCGTGAGCGGGGCAGGGGCTCAACGCAGGAACGCCTCCAGTATCGGGAGCAGCAGTTCCGGGTGGCGTATCACCTGCATATGGGTGCAGTCGGGGAGGATCGCCAGGCGCGCATCCGGGATCAGGCCGTACATCAGCGCGGCGTGCTCGATGCGGACGAAGTCGGTGTCGCCGAGGAGCAGCAGGGTGGGTGCGGCCAGCCCGCGCAGGTCGTCCTCCGACCAGCCCTCGTAGCCCGCCGCGACGGAGCACTTCGCCATGAACCGCTGGAAGTGCTCCGGATGCGGGGCGATCGCGGTGTAGGCGTCGACCATGACCTTGAAGTCGGCCTCGGTCGGCAGCCTGGTGGACTGCGCCTGGAGTGCCGGGTCGCGGATCTCGTCCAGGTAGCCATCCGGACGGAAGGGGATGGACGCGAGCACCAGGCGGTCCACCCGCTCCGGGAACCGGACGGCGACTTCCAGCGCGGTCATGCCGCCCAGGCTGAACCCGAAGAGGTCGGCGCGTTCGATACCGAGTACGTCGAGCAGCGCGATCACGTCCTCGGCGAACGCCGGGACGGTCATCTCGCGTTCGATGTCGGCAGTGCGACCGTGCCCCTGCAGTTCGACGGCGATCACCTGGTGTCGTGCGGCCAACTCGGGGAGTAGCTCCCCGAAGGTGAGGTCGATGGTGTGCGCTCCGCCGTGCAGCAGTACCAGCGGGCGGCCGGAACCGTGCCGCTCGTAGTACATCCGCAGGTCGTTGACCTGCGCGTATGCGCCGTTCGTATGGGTTGTCATCGCGTCCGTCCCCTTGTGAGTCCGGTGTTGTCGGCGAAGTCTTGGACTCCCGGGGCCGACGAAACTCATCCCCCGATGCCCTCGATCGATACGTGACACGCGTCACATTGGATCTCAGAGTGTCACATCTCGGCGGGCTCTCCTGTCCTGACGTGGAGATCACCTGAGAAGGAGAAGTCAATGGACGAGCGCATTCTGGTCACCGGGGGTACGGGCGTGCTGGGGCGGCCAGTGGTCGCGCGACTACTGGCGACCGGGCACGAAGGGGTGCGGGCGATGAGCCGTCGGCCCCGGCCTGCGGACGGCGGGCCGGAGTGGGTGACGGCGGATCTGCAGAGCGGGCAGGGGGTCGACGCCGCCGTGGCGGGGGTCGGGACGATCATCCACTGCGCGGGGTTCAAGGGCCGGAAGGCCGAGATCGAGACCGTCGGGACACTGATCCGGGCGGCGTTGCGGGCGGAGGAGCCGCCACATCTGGTCTACATCTCGATCGTCGGGATCGACCGGATTCCCCTGGGGTACTACCGGGGCAAGCGGGAGGCCGAACGGCTGATCGAGGCGTCCGGCCTGCCCTTCACGATCCTGCGGGCCACGCAGTTCCACGAACTGGTCCGGCTCATGCTCGCGGTACTGGCCAAGGCGCCGGTGATGCTGGTGCCGGCCGTGAGCATCCAGCCCGTCGACGTCGGCGAGGTGGCCGACCGGCTGGTCGAACTGGCCCTGGGGAAGCCTGCGGGCCGGGTTGCGGACATCGGCGGGCCACAGGCACGTGATGCGCGTGACCTGGCCCGCGCGTACCTGCGGGCGAGCGGGCGCCGTCGGCCGGTGCTGGGTGTGCGCCTGCCGGGCCGGATCTTCCGCGCCCTGCGGCAGGGCGACAACATGGCAGCGGGGCAGCCCTTCGGCCGACGCGGTTTCGAGGACCACCTCGCCGCCTGCGCCGACCCCGGAGCCCTCTCCTACCGGTGAGCAGCAGGGGCACAATGGACGCATGTGCCGCAGCATCAAGACTCTCCGACCGCCGGTGACCCCCCATGTCGAGGAGGGGGACATCCGGGCGGCAGCCCTGCAGTACGTCCGCAAGGTGTCCGGGTTCCGGGCCCCCGCGGCGCACAACCGCGAGGCATTCGAGGCGGCGGTGGACGCGGTGGCCGAGGCCACCGCGGCACTGCTCGACGCCCTGGTCGTGCGCGGCTCCGGCGAGAGCCACGGTCACAGCCACGCTCACGCCGGTAGTGGTGCCGCATAGCAGTGCACGGTCACCGGCCGGCCGGGGGTCCACTCCTGGTCGACGGTCGCCAGCCGCCTCCAGCCCAGCCGCTCGTAGAGGGCGGCGGCCGCGACGTCGGTGGACACCACCTCCAGGACGGGGTGCAGGCCGCGCTCACGCGCCGCCTGCACGACCGTCGCCATCAGCAGCCCGCCGACCCCGTGGCCGCGCGCGGCCGGTGCCACGAACAGGCGGCCGACGACCGCCGTTCCGTCCACCGGCGCCCCGGCCAGATCGCTCCACAGCGCCGGGGCCGCATCCCCGGGCCCGCTCCGGCACAGGCCGACATGCCCGATCACCTGCCCCTCCCGGCGGGCCACCCACGCCCCCAGCAGTGACGGCGGCGCCAACCACGCTCCAGGGCGTTCCGGCCAGTGCACCGGGTACCCGTCGGCGGCGTGGACGGCGGCGAGCACCCGGACGCACTCCTCCAGGTCGGAGGGCTCGCGCCGGTGGACGGAGCAGTTCTGGCGAATCATGGCGACAGCCAAGCACACGCGCCGTTGTCAGTGGTGCCGCGTAGGGTCCGGAACATGTCCACCGAAGCACTGCCCGACCTTGCCCACACGGTCGCGGATGCGGCGGAACTGGAGCTTCACCGCCGCGAGTTGACCGGACACTGCTATCGAATGCTCGGCTCGTTGTTCGAGGCCGAGGACGCGGTCCAGGAGACGATGCTCCGCGCCTGGCGCGGGGCCGAGAACTTCGAGGGCCGCTCGTCTCTGCGCACCTGGATGTACCGGGTCGCCACCAATGTCTGCCTCGACATGCTCAGGGGCCGAAAGCGCCGCGCCCTGCCGATGGGCCTGGTGCCGTCGACCCGCGCGGACGATCCGGTGCTGGGCCCGGTGCTTCCGCAGAACCACTGGGTGCTGCCCGTCCCGGACGGGCGGGTGCTGGCCGACACCGCGGATCCGGCCGAGCTGGCCGCGACCCGGGAGAGCATCCATCTCGCCTTCGTGGCAACGCTGATGTACCTGCCGCCCCGCCAGCGGGCCGTGCTGCTCCTGCGCGAGGTGCTGGCCCTGTCGGCGGCCGAGGTCGCCGAGTTGCTCGGCACCACCACCGCCTCGGTGACCAGCGCCCTGCAACGGGCCAGGGCCGCGCTCGCCGCGCGCGACACCGGGGTCCCCATGCGGTCGCGCCCGGACGACTCCGTGCGGCGCGAGCTGCTCGCACAGTACGTCGACGCGTTCGAACGGTATGACGTCGCCCGGCTGACGGCGCTGCTGCGCAACGACGCCGTGCAGCAGATGCCGCCGTATGCCATGTGGCTGCGGGGCTCGGACGAGATAGGCCGCTGGATGCGGGGGCGCGGGAGCGAGTGCAAGGGCTCCCGGCTGCTGCCGACGGAGGCCAACGGCTGCCCCGCCTTCGCCCAGTACCGCTCCGACGGCGAGGGCGGGTACCGGGCCTTCTCGCTGCAGGTGCTGGAGGTCGAGACGGACGGGCACCGGATCCGGGCGCTGCACAGCTTCCTCGTCCCCGAGCTCTTCACCGCGTTCGGGTTCCCGCTGACGCTGGGACCGAACGATTAGTGCCGAACGATTGGTGCCGACCGATGAGTTCCGGGCCGCCGCTTCGTCCAAGTCTGCGAGGGCCGATCGGGCCCTCGGCCGCAGAGGAGAGGTACGACTGCCATGAGCCTTCCCGAGATCGTCACGCGCGAGCAGTGGCTGACTGCCCGCAAGGAGTTCCTCGCCAGGGAGAAGGCGTTCACCCGCGCGCGGGATGCCCTGAACGCGGAGCGGCGGCGGCTGCCCATGGTCAGGGTCGACAAGGAGTACACCTTCGAGTCGACGCAGGGGCAGTCCCGGCTGGGGGATCTGTTCGCCGGCCAACGGCAACTGATCGTCCAGCATGTGATGTTCGACCCGTCCTGGGAGGACGCCTGCCCGGGGTGCACAGCCGGCGTGGACGAGACCCCCGACGCCCTGCTCAACCACCTGCGGGTCCGCGACACGGAGTTCGTCCTGGTGTCGCGGACCCCGCTGGAGAAGATCGAGAAGTACCGGGAGCGCCGGGGCTGGTCGATCCCCTGGTACTCCTCGTTCGGCAGCGACTTCAACTACGACTTCCATGTCTCGCTGGACCCGGCGAAGGCCCCGGTGGAGTTCAACTACCGGGACGAGGCCGAGCTGCGGCGGGCGGGTATGGAGTGGATCCTCGAGGGCCCCTCCGAGCAGCCGGGCGTCAGCTGCTTCCTGCGCGACGGTGAGGACGTCTTCCACACCTACTCGACCTTCGCGCGCGGCACCGACCATCTCGGCGGCTCGTACGCACTGCTGGATCTGACCGCGCTCGGCCGCCAGGAGGCATGGGAGGAACCCAAGGGCCGCTCGGACAACCCGCGCGGCGCGGACCCGACCTTAACAAGCTGAGGGCGCCCAGTCGGGTCAGCTCCACCTCGATGGCCTCGGCCAGCAGCTCGCGCGCATGCTTCAGCGGCAGGGATCCGCTCAACCAGCGGATGCTCAGGCCCTCCAGAAGGGCCGTCAGCCGTTCGGCGGACGCGGTGTGGGCGACGGCCGGGGCCATCGGCCGGACCTGCGCCAGGAGTTCAGCGGTCTCATGGACCCATTCGAGCGTGGCCTTGGCCAACTCCTCGCGCAGATCGGGCTCGAACACGGCGCTGGCGCGCAGCTCCCCCCAGGCCGTGCTGTTCTCCCGCACGCCGGGGTCCTCCTGCAGTTCGAGCAGCAGGGTCTGCTCGAGCTCCTCGCGGGGTTCGAGCGGTGGGGCGTCGGCGTCGCGCTCGGTGGTGTAGCGCCCGGCGCGGTCGCTGATGAACTCCAGGGTCCGACGCAGGATGCCGGCCCGGTCGTTGAAGTGGTAGTAGATCAGAGACGTCGACACCCCCGCTTCGGCCGCCAGCTCCTCCACCCGCAGTCCGCGCACGCCACGGCGCGCGATGACGCGGGTAGCGGCTTCCAGAATTGATGTTCGACGGTCAGCCACAGCCACACCCTACCGTTCCCAGGCCCCGGATCGAGTCCTTAACCTGACTGAAACTTCAGTCGACAATATGCCCGCCATTCTCATCCCGAGCAAGCGGATCTCCGCCCGCCCAGACTCTTGACTGAATTTTCAGTTAGGAGCAGGATGCGGGGCACTGCAGCCCCGGAACAGCATCCGAGGTGCCGCTTTCCACCCTGTTCCACCCCGTACCAAGGAGATCAACACCATGGCTCTGCGCATGCCTGCCGAGTGGACCCAGCACGAGGGCTGCCTGATGGCCTGGCCCACCCGGGACGACCTCTGGGGCGGCGTGCTCGCCGAGGCCCGCCGGGAGTACGCGGCCGTCGCCCGGGCCATCTCGGAGTTCGAACCGGTGACCATGGTCGCCCTCCCCGGCCAGGGGGCCGAGGCCCGTGAGCTGTGCGGCACGGGCGCGGGCGTCGAGGTGGTGGAGCTGCCGATCGACGACTCATGGTTCCGCGACTCGGGGCCGATCTTCGTTCTCGGCCCCGACGGTGAGCGCGCGGCCGTGGACTTCCGCTTCAACTCCTGGGGCCGGAAGCACCACCCCTTCGACTCGGACGACCGCATCAGTGCCCTGCTGCTGGAGCGCCTCGGGGTCCGGCGGATCGCCTCCGAGATGATCCTCGAGGGCGGCGCGATCACGGTCGACGGCGAGGGCACGCTGATCACCACCGAGCAGTGCCTGCTCCACCCCAACCGCAACCCCGGGCTGACCAAGGAGCAGATCGAGGCCGAGCTGGTCGCCAGGCTGGGCGTCACCAAGGTCATCTGGCTGCCCTACGGCGGCCTGGAGGACACCGAGACCGACGGCCATGTGGACGGAGTCTGCGCCTTCGTGGGCCCCGGACGGGTCCTGGTCTCGCTCCCCGACGACCCCGAGCACCCGGACCACCGGCGGATGCAGGAGAACCGCGCGGTGCTGGAGGCGGCCACCGACGCCCAGGGTCGCCGACTGGAGATCCTGGAGCTGCCGCAGACCGCGTTCGTCGAGGTCGACGGCGAGGAGACCGAGGTCAGCTACCTCAACTTCTATGTCGCCAACGGCGGGGTGGTCGTCCCGGTCGCCGACGTCCCCTCCGATGCGGGGGCCCTGGCCGTGATCGCCTCCGCCTTCCCCGACCGCAAGGTCGTCGGGGTTCGCACCCGCGTGGTCGGCTTCGGCGGCGGCGGCGTCCACTGCATCACCCAGCAGATCCCGGCCGTCCCGGCCCGCACCACGGAGTCGGGCGCATGATCGACACCCTGCTGACCTCCTTCGGCTCCCCGCTCGGCTCACCCGGGCGCAGCGACCAGACCGTCCACCCCGAGAATGTGCTGCGCGTCGGCCTGGTGCAGATGCGCTGGCAGGAGAACGAGCGCGCCCACGACGACGCGCTGCGCGCGGGCGTCCGGCTGGCCGCCGCCCAGGGTGCGCAGCTGGTCTGCCTGCCCGAGCTCACCCGCAGCCCCTACTTCGCCGCCGACGCCCGGCTCGCCGCCGAGGCCAAGCGGTACCTGGAGGACCTCCCGGACGGGCCGACCACCCGTCTCGCCGCCGAACTGGCCGCCGAACTCGGCATATCCGTGCACGCCTCGCTCTACGAGCGGGCCACCGACGGCGGCCTGGGCTACAACACCGCGATCTGCGTGGCCTCCGACGGCACCCTGCTCGCCCGCACCCGCAAGCTGCACATCCCCCGGTTCCCCGGCTACCACGAGGACCTGTGCTTCCGCCCCGGCGACACCGGCTTCCCGGTGGCGGAGGTGGCCGGGGCCAGGCTCGGCTTCCCCACCTGCTGGGACGAGTGGTTCCCCGAACTCGCGCGGGCCTACGGCCTGCAGGACGCCCAGGTCCTGGTCCACCCGACCGCCATCGGCTCCGAGGTCGACCTCCCCGACTTCGACACCCGGCCCATGTGGGAGCACGCCATCAGTGCCAACGGCCTGGCCAACGCACTGTTCATGGTGGTGCCCAACCGGGTGGGCCGGGAGGGGACCAGCATCTTCTACGGCTCCTCCTTCATCTCCGACCCCTACGGCCGGGTCATGCTCCGCGCGCCCCGTGACCGCCCCGCGGTCCTGGTGGCCGACCTCGATCTGGCCCAGTGCCAGGACTGGTCCGAGTTCGGGCTGCTGCGCACCCGCCGCCCCGAGCTGTACGGACCGCTGACCAGCCCCGTCACCCACCACTGAACTGCTGAGCCCGGAAAAGGGAGTGCAGCCATGTCGAGAGCACCGATAGCACCCGCAGTACCAGGCAGAACCCGCCGCCGGATCGCCGCCGGCACCGCGGCCCTCACCGCCCTCACCCTGCTGGCCGCCTGCTCCGGACCCCCCGGGACCGGCAGCGGAACCGGAACCGGCGGCACCGGGAATGCGGCCTCCACCGCCTACACCCTCTCGCCGTCGACCCCGGCCCCCCGCGGCGACATCGACTCGTTCACCTGGGCCCTCTACGCGGAACCGCCCACGCTGGACTACATCTCCGCGTTCGACTACGAGCAGAACATGATCCTGTCGAACGTCTGCGAGAGCCTGATGCGCTGGACGCCGCAGCTCACCGAGGTACCGGGGCTGGCCGAGAAGGTGGAGACGCCCAACCCGACCACCTTCGTCTACGACCTCAGGCCGGACGTCCACTTCCAGGACGGCGGCGTGATGACCTCCGCCGATGTCGTGTACAGCCTGGACCGGCAGATGAACCCGAACCTGGGGTCCTCCTGGGCGCAGGTCTTCCAGAACGTCACCTCCATCACGGCGACCGGACCGCTGCAGGTCACCGTCAGGCTGAAGACACCGGACTCGCAGTTCCCCCAGTACATGGCGACCGCCGCCGGGGTGGTGGCCAGTGAGAAGGGGATCAAGGCGGCCGGCAGCAACTACGGAACCTCCGGCAGTCTGGACTGCACCGGGCCCTTCACGCTCGGCACCTGGACCAAGGGCCAGTCCATCGAGCTCGACCGGTTCCCCGGCTACTGGGGCACCCCGGCCAAGTCGGCGAAGGTCGTCTTCGACTTCATCACCGACCCGTCCGCGCTCACCAACGCGCTGCTGACCGGGGAGGCCGACGGCGGCTACCTGATCCCACCGACCAGCTACACCCGGCTGAAGTCCAGCGGCGTCGGCACGCTCTACTTCGGCCAGGGCCTGACCACGGTCAATGTCAACATCACCAACCTCAAGGGCCCGCTCGGGGACGTCCGGGTCCGCGAGGCGCTGTCCCTGGCCCTGGACCGCAACGGGTTCGTCTCCACCGGGCTGGCGGGAGTGGGCTCCGCCAGCGACTCGATCTCCCCGCGCGCCGCCTGGGCCGCGGCGCCCGGCTCCGTGGTCGACTCCGCCTTCGACGGCCTGCCGCCCGCCTCCTCGGACCTCGCCGCCAACATCACCAAGGCCAAGGCACTGATCAAGGCGGCCGGCGCCACCGGAAAGACCGTCACCCTGGCCACCAGCCCGATCGGGCCCGATGTGTCGCTGCTGGCGACCGCCGTGCAGGCGGCCGGTGAGGAGATCGGGCTCAACGTCCAGCTGAAGACGGTCTCCCCCGACGGCTACACGGCCCTGTTCACCGACGCCCAGGCGCGGGCCGGGCTCGACATGTTCCCGGAGACCTACTACCTGTCGATCTCCGATCCGATGGACATCCTCTCCAACTTCCAGACCGGCAACTACCAGAACTACGCGGGCTACAGCAATCCGGCCTACGACAAGCTGGTCGACGAGGCCTCCAGCACCTACGACACCACCGCCCGGCTGAAGATCGAGGCGCAGCTGCAGCAGCTGGAGGCCTCCCAGGTGCTGTGGATCCCGGCCGCGGAATGGCCGACGGCGCTGTTCATGGACAAGCGGATCACCGGCGCCCCGACCTCCATCTCCTACATGTACTACCCGTGGGCCGCCGATGTGGGGGCCGCGCAGTGAGCTCAGCCGCAACCTTCCTCCGCTTCGCCGCCCGGCGCCTCGCCGAGATGGCCGCGACCCTGCTCGGCGCCTCCTTCGTGATCTTCGGCATGCTCTATCTGGCGCCCGGCAACCCGGCCGACTTCCTGCTCTCCGGGCGCGCCGCAACCCCGGCCGCGCTGCACGCCATCGACGTGGAGTACCACCTCAACGACCCCTTCGCCGAGCAGTACCTGCGCTGGCTGGGGCAGATGCTGCACGGCGACTTCGGCCGCTCGATCGAGTACCGGACCCCGGTGTCCACCCTGCTCGGGGCCCGGCTGCCGACCACCATGCTGCTGGTGGGCATGGCGCTGGTGCTGGTGCTGGTCTTCGGCCTGGTCCTCGGCTGGATCGGCGCGGTGCGCGGCGGGGCCGTGGACTCCTCGATCCTGGTGGCCACCACCTTCGCCGTCGGCACTCCCTCCTTTGTCGCGGCGATCCTGCTGCAGGGGCTGTTCTCGGTGAAGCTGCACTGGTTCCCCAGCGGGGGCACCGGCAGCGGACTGCCGCAGATGCTCTGGCATCTGGCGCTGCCGGCCCTGGCCCTGGCCCTCTACCTGATCGGCCTGCTGGCCCGGGTGACCCGCAGCGCGATGCTGGAGGCGCTGGACCACGAGCATGTGACCGCGGCGCGCAGCCGGGGTGTCCCGGAACGGCAGGTGATCCGCCGTCATGTGTTCCGCAACTCGCTGGGCACCGTGCTCACCATGGGCGGGCTGATCGTCTCCACCCTGGTCGTCTGCACGGTCCTGGTGGAGTCGGCGTTCAGCGTGGACGGCATCGGCCAGCTGCTCGACCTGTCCACCACCACCAAGGACTTCCCCGTGGTCCAGGCGATCTCACTGATCATCGTCGGACTGTTCATGGTGGTGAACCTGCTGGTCGACCTGGTCCATCCGCTGGTCGACCCGCGGGTGGCCCTCGGCACCAGGAGCGTCGCCGCATGACCCTCGCCCTCATCCGCCGCCCCGGCCTCGGCCGGATCCGCACCGTCCGCGCTCCGCTGTATCTGCTGTGCGTGGGATTCGTCGGCCTGATCACCGTCATGGCGCTGCTCGCGCCCTGGCTGGCCCCGCACGACCCCAACGCCGTGGACCTGGGCAACGCCATGGCCGCCCCGACCGCCAACCACCTGCTGGGAGTCGACGCCTCCGGCCGCGACACCCTGTCCAGGCTGATCGTCGGGGCCAGGACCTCGCTGCTCGGTCCGCTGGGCGTGGTGGTGTTCTCCACCGTCGCGGGGGTCACCATCGGCGCGCTCGCCGGCTGGTACGGCGGCTGGATCGACTCGGTGCTCTCCCGCAGCTCCGAACTGGCCCTGGCCTTCCCCGGGTTGCTGCTGGCGATCCTGATCGTCTCGATCTACGGCCAGGGCCTGCTGGCCCCGGTCATCGCCCTGGGCGTCGCCTACCTCCCCTATGTCAGCAGGCTCACCCGCTCACTGGTGCTGGCCGAACGCGAACGCCCCTATGTCGCCGCCTACCAGGTCCAGGGGCACTCCGGGCCGCAGATCCTGGCCCGGCACGTGATCCCCAACATCGGCCCGGTGATCCTGGCCCAGTCCACCATCAACTTCGGCTACGCCCTGATCGACCTGGCCGGCCTGTCCTTCCTCGGACTCGGCGTCCCGGCACTGACCCCCGACTGGGGCCAGATGGTCTTCGACGGCGAGACCGCCATCCAGCAGGGCTACCCGCTGTCCGCGATCCTGCCGTGCGCGGCGATCGTGCTGACCGTCGTCGCCTTCAATGTCGTCGGCGAGCACTGGGCCGACCGAGTCGCCAAGAGGGAGCCATGAGCGTTCTTGAGATCCAAGGGCTCACACTGCGGCTGCCCCGCACCGCCCGCCCCGTCCTGGACGGGGTCGACCTCACCGTGGGCGCACGGGAGACCGTGGCGCTGGTGGGCGAGTCCGGGTCGGGCAAGACCCTGACCTCGCGCACCGTGCTGCGGCTGCTGCCCAAGGGCGCGGTCACCGAGGGGTCGGTCCTGGTCGAGGGCGAGGACGTGCTCACGATGACCCAGGACCGGCTGCGCCGACTGCGGTCGGGCACCGCCGCGATGGTGTTCCAGGACCCCCGCGCCGCCATCAACCCGCTGCGCCGGGTCGGTGACTTCCTCACCGAGGGCGTCCGCCTCGGCGGCGGGCGGGGCGCGGCCGAATCGACCGCGCGGGCGGGCGAGATGCTCGAATCCGTGGGCCTGACCGCCGGCGCGCTGCGGCAGTACCCGGGCGAGCTGTCCGGCGGCATGCTGCAGCGCGTCATGATCGCCGCGGCGCTGATGGGCGACCCCCGGCTGCTCCTCGCCGACGAGCCCACCACCGCCCTGGACGTCACCACCCAGGCCGAGGTGGTCGCCCTGCTCGGGGAGGTCCGCGACCGCTTCGGCACCGGGCTGCTCTTCGTCACCCACGACCTCGGCCTGGCCGCGGCCATCAGCGACCGGGTGTATGTGATGTACGGGGGCAGGATCGCGGAGACCGGCGCCGCCGAGGAGATCTTCCGGCGCCCGCGCCACCCCTACACCGCCGCACTGCTCGCCTCGACCCCGAGGCTGGGCGCGCCCAGGGCCAGGCTAGCCGCGATCGAGGGCCAGCCGCCCGACCTCCAGGTGGAGCTGCCGGGCTGCGCCTTCGCGGCCCGCTGCCGCTTCGCGACCGGTGTCTGCACCGAGCAGACTCCCCCCCAACTCCCGGTGCCCGACGCGGCGGACCACCTCGTCGCCTGCCACCACAGCGACCGGCTCGAAGGGAGCACCATCGATGGTTGAGACCGTGCTGGAGGTCTCCGGCCTGCAGAAGTCCTACCGGACCGTCCACGCCGTCGACGATGTCTCGTTCCGGCTGCCTGCGGGCGGATCGCTGGGCATCGTCGGCGAGTCGGGCTCCGGCAAGACCACGACCGCGCGCATCGTCGTCGGTCTGGAGCGGGCCGACAGCGGACAGGTGCGGATCAACGGCCGCGACCGCGCCCCGGAGCGCCGACGCGGGAAGGAGCACCGGCTGGCGCGGGCCAAGGACGTCCAGATGGTCTTCCAGGACCCCTATCTGTCGCTGGACCCCCGGATCAGCGTGGGCACCGCCCTGCGCGAACCGCTGGCCCTGCACAGCCCGCAGCGCAGGGACCACTCCGCGCGGGTCGCGGAACTACTGGACCAGGTCGGCCTCGGCACCCGGATGGCGGACTCCCTGCCCCGGCAGCTGTCCGGCGGCCAGCGCCAGCGGGTCGCCATCGCCCGCGCACTGGCGGTGGAACCGGCCGTCCTGGTGCTGGACGAGTCGGTGGCCGCGCTCGACGTGTCGGTGCAGGCGCAGATCCTCAACCTGCTGTCGGACATCCGCGAGCAGACCGGCATCAGCTATCTGTTCATCACCCACGACCTGGGCGTCGTCCAGTGCGTGACGGACGAGGTGCTGGTGATGCGCCAGGGCCGGGTGGTCGAGGCGGGGCCCACCGCCCAGGTGCTGGCCGAGCCCCGGCACCCCTACACCCGGCTGCTGCTGGACTCGGTCCCGCAGCCGGGCTGGGACCCGAGAAGGCTGACCGAGGAGAGGCGGGCCGCCGCGAGGGAGTGAGGCCGTTGTGAGGTGGTTGTGAGGTGGTGCAGGCAGGGTCATCCGCGTCGAGGAGCCGCCGACGGGCGGGGAGGATCCCGCTCTGCGGCAGCGATCCGATCGTCCCCGAGGTCGCAGGACCTCGGTGACAGCTGCACCTCGGTTGCGATGTGCGGCCCGTCGACGCGGGGGAGATCGCATGCGTATGCGCAAGAACGCCATGGATGGTTCCGCACTCACCGTGACCGCCGGGACTTCTTCCCAGCGCATCCGGATCCGCGCGCTGACGCGTATCTTCACGCCCGAGTTGGTCGACTTCGTCGTCGAGGAGGCCGGGGCCGGCGAGGAGCGGACCAACATCCTGCCCGCATCGCTGATGGTGTACTTCGTGCTCACCATGTGGCTGTTCACCGGCTACGGCTACGGCCTGGTGCTGCGGGAGTTGACGGAGAGCGGACTGCGGCCGTGCGGGGAACGGCGGCTCGCCGGAACCGGGTCGCTGACCGCGGCGCGGGCCAGGCTGGGCCAGGCGCCGTTGCGATTGCTGTTCGACCGGATCACGGGGGCGAGCGGTACGCCCGCCACGCCGGGCGTGTTCTGGCGCGGACTGCGGCTTGCCTCGCTGGACGACACGCTGTTGGAGGTACCGGACAGCGAGGCGAACGCGGCCGCGTACGGGCGCTCCTCCAACGGGCCGCAGCCCGGGTCGTACCCGCAGGTTCGGCTGCTGGCCCTGGCCGAATGCGGCACGGGGTCGATGGTCGGTGCGGTCTTCGACTCCGGAGCCGTGGCCGAACGCACCCTGGCCGAGCGCCTCCTGGTCCACCTGACCGAGGGGACACTGCTGATGGCCGACTGCGGCCCACTCGACTGCGACCTCTTCTCCGCCGCGGCGCGCAACGGCGCCCACCTTGTCTGGCGTGTCCCGGTATCCCTCGCCCTGCCGCTGGTCAGGGTGCTGCACGACGGCAGCCGTCTCGTCGAACTGCGCTGCGGCGGCGAGCAGCACGGAACGGTGGTCCGCGTGGTCGAGTACGCCGTCACGACGACGGCACTCGGCGTGGACGGCCTCGTGGAGGAGACCTCCGAGCCGATCCGCCTGATGACCACACTGCTGGAGCCCCACCAGGCGCCCACCAGCGAGCTTGCGGAACTCTACGCGGCCCGCTGGACCGGCGAGGCGATCTTCCGGAGCATCACGATCGAGCAGCGTGGCGGACGCACAGCGACCCTGCGCTCCAACAGCCCCGCCATGGTCGAGCAGGAACTGTGGGCCATGCTCTGCGTCTACCAGGCCGTCCGCGACCTGGGGCCTGACGCCGCTCCGCACACCGGCCTCGGGGACGGCGCTCTCCCCGCAGCTATCCGACGATGACCGTCACCTTCGTCATCACGGCGTTCCAGGCGTTCTGCTGATCGGTGAGCACTTGGAGGTCCTTCTGGATCTGGGTGTTCTCGTAGCGGGCCTCGACGCCCTGCCAGATGTCGACCAGGTTCACTGCCTGCTTGCACCGGACGTCGGCGGTCGCCGTCGCGATCGACCGCGCGTCGGGGGCCTCCGTGGCGTTGAAGTCGTCGGCGGGCGAGAAGGGCGTCTTGTAGGTGTAGCCGGCCTGGGCCATGCAGTGCGACCAGGCCGCGCTGGCCGCAGTCGCCGTGGGGTCGGTGTCGAGCAGGTCGAAGCTGTCGGCCTTGATGGTCTGCGCCTCCGGCACCGCCTCGGCCGTGTCAGGATCTCCCAACTGGGACTGCACCCATCCCTCGCACCCCCCGGCCAGGATCTTCTCCCCGTCGTAGACGCCGGCTCGGCCGCTGGGCAGCCCGTAGAAGGCATACTGCTCGGCCGTGGGCGCAGCCGAGAGCTTCTGCTCGACGCCGTCCGACTGGGTGGGGTGCGCGGCCATACCGGCCAGGGTGGGGGCGGACAGGGAGTACCCGTTCTGCTCGGCGTAGGACAGGGAGATGACTCCGTAGCGCCAGTCGGGGATCTGCGGTACGTACACGACGCTGCTGAAGTCGTATCCGTACGTTCTGCCGCAGCGTGCGTTCAGGATGTTGGTCGCCGACTGGAGCTCGTCCGTCTGGGTCTGGGTGGGCATGAAGGCGTAGATCGGAAGGTTTATCGACATGCTGCCGTCCGGCGCGGTGCTCACCGCACCGGTGGGCGTGCCGGTCCGGGCCGTGCCGCCGGTGACGCCCGTCGACATGGACGCCGCGCAGCCGGAGAGCAGTCCCGCCAGGGCGAGGGCGAACCCGGTGCGTGCCGCTGATTTGAACATGACTCTGCTTCACTTCCTGGTCGTGGTCGAGCCGGAACGGCGTGCCCGGCAGACCGCGCCGGGCACACCGTCCTACGGCTTCACTTCGCGTTGGTCGCGGGCTCTATGAGCAGGTGTAGTAGGAGGCCTCGTTGTTCTGGGTGTAGTCGAGGTTTCCGCTGCTGACGACGATGTCCGCGTTCCCCGTGAAGTTGGGCGAAACGAAGATGCAGCTGTTGAGCCCGCTGGCGTTCCAGTTGTTGGCGGCGGAGTGCGCGGCGTTGCGGACCTGGGCGCCAGCGCCGTTGCTCTGGCCGTCGGAGCTGTTTGTGCTGAACTTGTCGTCGTTGCTGCCGCTCTCCCCGTAGACGTTCCAGGCGCCGTCGAAGTTGGCGATCCAGGTGGCGTTGGTCTTGAAGGCCGCGCCGGTCCCGTTGGCCGTGTAGAACAGGCAGAGGCCGGGGGACATCTCGCAGGTGTTCCACCAGGTGGGGGTGCCACCGCCGATGGTGGCGGTGCTCGCCGAGGCGGGCGTCGCCACGGCGAGGAGGGCTGCCCCCGACAGGGCGGCGGTGGCGACGATGGCCTTCATCCTCGAACGGCGCGTGATCGAGCTCATGGAGATACCAGTCCCTTCCGGAACATGACGTGGGTGGGGTTTGCGTGGTGCGCAGTTCCGGCCGGAACCCTCTTGCCGTGATCGATGATGCGGATGCCCGGCATTCCCCGCAACCGGCCTCCGCCGGCCATTGCAGAAGATTCTGTGACGCAGAGCAGTCGAAGGATTTCCGGCCCTTCCCGCGACGTCGCTCGATTATCGCCCGCAGTCTGCGGACGGGGCTGGTGGGAGGGTTGTCCGCCGCACTGCCCATGGCATTCGATTTCCGTTCCCCACGGGAAGGACCGCCCTTACCCTGCACGCGACCGCGTGGTCGCGAGTGGTCGCACACCGGCTCGGGGGGCAGGATTCGAACCGGTCGCAGACTAATCGAGCGACGTCAACGTCCGTACCCCGCAGGGCCGGCAGCGGACGAATGGCGACATAGGACACTTCTGGACGACGGCGGGACCGTGAAGTCCACGACGGCGTTCACGCTACGTGCTTTCATTTATTTTTGGTAAGAGAAGTGCATGAGCGCGAACCGGTTGACAGTCGATTGCACTGGATACAGGATCGGACACGCAAATCGGGATTCACTTGATGTTTCGAGCAAGGAGGCGGGTGATCGAGGACGTGTTGACAAGAACGGAGTCGACGGTCGGACAGGAAACGGATGAACGGACCCATTCCTCAGCGAATTCCCTGGACGGGGCACGCGCCTCACGCCTGGTGCACCGGCAGCGGATCTTCCTGTGGATAACCTCGGGCGCAGCGGTACTCGCGATCGGCGGCCTGATCGCCTCGACCGTGGTGAAGTCGCCCGCTCAGCTCGCTGCCTCACAAGGGCCGCCCCCGGCCTCGCTGTTGACCGCCCAGGTGCAGGACCAGGTGCTGGCGCAGCAGGTGGTCGCCCGCGGGAACGTGGTGGCCGGCGGCAGCATCACCGTGACCCCGACCAGCGAGCAGGGCGCGGACGCGCTGGTGCTCACCCGTGCACCGCTCGCAGCAGGTTCCACGATCAAGGCGGGACAGGTCATCGCGGAGGTGTCCGGACGACCGCTGATCGCCCTGTACGGCAGGCTGCCGGCCTACCGGGACCTGAAACCCGGCGACAGCGGCGCGGACATCAGCGAACTGCAGTCGTCGCTGGAGTCCTTGGGCTACGCCGACGTCGACGCCTCGGGCTATTTCGGCCCGGGCACCAAGACCGCGGTGAAGGAACTGTACGAGCACCTCGGCTACAACCCGGCGACGACCGACACCGGATACGAACTGCCGAGGAGCGAGTTCGTGTTCATCCCGGCGTTCCCGGCGACCCTCGCCTCCCTCAACGGAACGCTCGGTTCCACGGTCACCGCCCCCCTGGCCACCATCGACACCGGCGCGCTGGTGGTGACCGCGACCATGGACCAGACGGACGGGCAGCTGCTCAGAGAGGGCATGAAGGTGCAGATCCTCTCGGAGAGCCTCGGCCAGTCCGAGGCCGGCACGTTGACCACGATCGGCCCGTACTCCAACGGCTCCTCTCCGGGTCCGGGCACGGCTGGGAGCACAGCCCCGGAACCTGGCTATCCGATCACGGTCACCCCGGCAGGGGCGTTGAACACCACCACCTGGCTCGGAGAGAACGTGAGACTGACGTTCACGACGGCCGCGAGCCCGACCAAGGTTCTGGCCGTTCCGGTCGCTGCGATCACCACCGGCGCCGACGGCGGGACCACGGTGACCGTGCTGGGGCCCGGCAACGTCGAGCGGCGGGTCGCGGTGCGCGTCGGAATGACCGCGAACGGCATGTGCCAGATCATCCCCGTCACGACGGGGTCGATCGGGGTCGGCCAGAGCGTGGTGACCGGGCAATGATCATGGCCACCGTCCCTCCGGTGATCGAACTGTGCGGCGTGGCGCGCACCTATCCGGGGCCGCCCTGCGTCTCGGCCCTGCGACCGACCGACCTGGCGGTCTCCCCCGGTGAGTACCTGGCTGTCGTCGGGCCGTCCGGCTCCGGGAAGTCCACGCTGCTCAACGTGGTCGGGCTGCTCGACCGCCCGAGCACGGGCAGCTATCTGCTCGACGGGATCGACACCGGCTCGCTGTCGGAGTCGGGGCGCTGCGCGCTGCGCGGGCACCGGATCGGCTTCGTGTTCCAGGCCTTCCACCTGCTGCCGCACCGGACCGCGACCGAGAACGTGGCCCTGGCGCAGATCTACACCGGCCCGGGGCGCAGCGAGCGTCAGGCGGCTGCGCAACGGGCGCTGCGCGACGTGGGTCTGGGCCATCGCCTGGACGCGCTGCCCTCCACCCTGTCCGGCGGGGAGTGCCAGCGGGTCGCGGTCGCCCGTGCCCTGGTCAACCGGCCCAGCCTGCTGCTGTGCGACGAGCCGACCGGGAATCTGGACTCGGCCACCTCGGACCAGGTGCTCGACCTGCTCGACGAGCTCAACGAAGCGGGCACCACCGTCCTGGTGATCACGCATGATCCGGCAACCGCCGCACGTGCCCGGCGCACGATCACCATCCGCGACGGGGCCCTGACCGAAAGGGAGAGCGCTGATGCGTCGACCACGGCGTGAGTACTCCAGGTTGCGTGCTCGCGACCTGGGCGGCGAGGCGATGGCCGGGATTCTGCAACGCCCGGCTCGCACCGCGCTGACCATGCTCGGCACGATCGTCGGGGTGGGGGCGTTCACGGCGATCCTGGGACTGACCACCACCACCTCCGGCCAGATCTCCTCGGACTTCAGCGTTCTGACGTCGACCCAGGTCACCGTCAATGACGTGGGGGACGCCACCGAGCTGCAGAACCCGACGATGGACGACTTCCCGCCCGGCTCCGACCAACTCGTCGACCGGCTCAACGGGGTGGTCGCCGCCGGAACCGACTGGACGGTGTTCACCAGCGGCCAGGCCACGGTGTCCGACACCGACGACCCCTATACCGGCAGCAGCGTGCCGACTCCGGTGTTCGCAGCCAGCCCCGGCTATCTGCGGGCGATCGAACCGCGCCTTGCCTCCGGCACCCTCTACAACGCCTTCCACGACGACCGCCGTCTGCGGGTCGCGGTCCTCGGCGCGGCGGCGGCCGACCAACTCGGCATCACCAATGTGTCCGCCCAGCCCGCGGTGTTCATCCAGGGCGTCGGCTACACGGTGATCGGCATCATCGGCAGCGACCAACGCGCGCCCGAGGACATGCTCGGGGTGTTCATCCCGGACCAGACCGCGCTGGCCCAGTACGGCCGACCGTCGGTCGGCAACCCGGCCTCCATGCTGGTCGAGACCAGACTCGGCGCGGCCGGACTGATCGCCTCCCAGGTGCCCAAGGAGCTGCGGCCGGACGAGCCCGGGCTGTTCCAGAGCGTGGCGCCCCCCACCCCGCACACTCTCCAGAACACGGTGAGCGGCAACCTCGACAGCCTGTTCCTGCTGCTGGCCGTGCTCACCCTGATCATCGGCACGGTCGGGATCGCGAACACGACGCTGGTGGCCGTGATGGAGCGGACCAAGGAGATCGGCCTGCGACGCGCCCTGGGCGCCAAGCCCCGCCACATCGCGCTCCAGTTCCTGACCGAGACCACGCTGCTCGGTGCGGTCGGCGGACTGATCGGCACCTCGTTCGGGATAGCCACCGTGGTCATCGTCGCGGTCGAGCACCACTGGACCGCCGTGCTCGATCCGGCCGCCACCCTGCCCGCTCCCCTGATCGGCGCCCTGACCGGCTTCGCGGCCGGCGCCTACCCTGCCCTTCGCGCCGCCCGGATCGAACCCCTGGAGGCGCTGCGCAGATAGGCGGTCAGGGTCTGTCAGGAGTGTCGGACGGCCGCTATGCCCGCAGCGCTGCCAGCCGGCGCAGCAGCGCGGCCCTGGCCGCGTACAGCGACTGGTCGGGCGCGGGCCCGGCGTCGTCCGGCAGCGGTGGCGTCCGGTGGAGCTCGGCGCCGGGCGCCTCGATCTGCAGGGCCGCGATCGCGGCCTGGAGCTGGTAGGGGCCGGGGCGGCGGAGCGTGAGCGCGGAGTCCAGCACGCCCAGGCCCTCCTCGGTCCTCGCCTCGTCCCGGCGGGAGCCGTGCAGCAGCATCAGCGCGAGCAGGCCCCGTGCCTCGGCCTCGTGCGGCATCAGCCCGCTCAGCAGCCGTCCCAGCCGGAGGCCCTGCCCGTCCTCCGCGGCGCCGTATCCCTCATTGAAGATCAGATGAATGACCGTCAGCACACCGCTCAGCCGCTCCGGCAGCTCCTCGCCGTCCGGCACCCGGTAGGGGATGCCCGCGTCCGCGATCGTGCGCCTGGCGCGCACCAGGCGCCGGACCGTCGCGGTCTCGCTGGTGACGAACGCGCGGGCGATCTCCCCGGTGCCGAGGCCGCCGAGGGTCCTCAGGGTCAGCGCCACTCTCTCGGGCAGCGCCAGCGCGGGATGGCAGCAGGTGAAGAGCAGCCGCAGCCGGTCGTCGGCGGCGGCGCCGTCCTCCTCGTCCGACCGGTGCTCCTGCGCCTCCAGCCGCGCGAGGGCCGCCAGTTGCGCCGACCGGTCGACGACGGACTCCTCGCGCCCCAGCCGGTCGAGCGCTGCGCGGCGCGCGGCCACGGTGATCCAGGCGCCCGGGTTGTCCGGAACCCCGTCCCCGGGCCAGCTCGCGAGTGCGGCGTCGAAGGCCTCCTGCACGGCGTCCTCGGCCAGTTGGAAGTCGCCGAGGTGCCGGATCAGTGTCGCCAGGACCGCGCCCTGCTCCTCGCGGAAGGTGCGCTCCACAGTCGCGGCCGACCCGCCGGTCGTCACGGATGCCGCACCGGGCCGCCACTCATCGTGTGCGCTCACACGTCAGATGCTACGCGCCCCGCATGCGCCGCATGCCATGCCGCCTACGATCATCCGCACGGACCCGCGGCCGCCGGGAGGCGGCCCGAACAGCTGAGGAGACTCCCTGTGAACAGCCCCGAGGACCTGGCCGCCGCGGCGGGAACGAGAGTCGAGTGGGAGCAGCGCGTCGCCCAACTCTGGGACCGCTTCCCGGACTACGAGAAGGAGGAGCGCGAGGACGAGTTCGTCGCGGCCGTGGACGCCCTCGCGGCCGAGCTTCCGCCGGAGCACGCCGCCGGGCTGTTCGAGCGGGCCTGCGCCCAGGACTCGACCGGCCGCAGCGACCGCGCGGTGCCGCTGTACGCGCGGGCGCTGGAGCTCGGCCTGCACGGGCTGCGCCGCCGGCGCACGGTGATCCAGATGTCCAGCTCGCTGCGCAACATCGGGCAGGCCGAGCGCGCCGTGCAGTTGCTGACCGAGGAGCGCGCGGCCGGCTCGGACGACCTGGACGACGCGGTCGTCTGCACCCTGGCGCTCGCACTCGCCGACACGGGCCGTGAGCGCGAGGCCCTCTCGCTGGCCCTGACCGCCCTCTCCGGCCACCTGGTCAGGTACCAGCGGTCCATGGGCAACTACGCACAGCAGCTGGTCGAGCCCGTCGCCGAGTGACGGCTTCGCCGTACGAAGTCCGGGCCGCCGCCTGCTCCACCGGCCCGGACCGACGGGCCGAGGATCCGGTACTGTTGCGACGCAGGCGGCGCGACAGCGCTGCACAGGAGAACGACCGAGGAGGTGAGTCCGATCTTCGCTCCACCGAATCGGGTGCTCCCTTCTCGCGGCTGTGCCGTTCATCCGGCATAGGTGACGGCGGGAGCGCTCAGCAGCGTCCCGAAAGGCACCTTGTGTCCACTGCATCCCCTCTCGTTCCGTTCTCCGCCGCTGTCGCCAGGCTCAGGGCCGCCGGCTGCGTCTTCGCCGAGGACGAGGCAGAGTTGATCATCTCCACCGCCCGTACCTCCGACGAGCTCGACGCCATGCTCGAGCGGCGGGTCACCGGCCTTCCCCTGGAGCATGTCCTCGGCTGGGCCGAGTTCTGCGGCCTGCGGATGGTGGTGGACCCCGGCGTGTTCGTGCCGCGCCGCCGCACCGAGTTCCTCGTCGCCGAGGCCGCAGCCCTCACCCGGCCCGGGGCCGTGGTGGTCGACCTGTGCTGCGGCTCCGGCGCCCTGGGCGCGGCACTGGCCGCAGCCGTCACCGGGCTGGAACTGCACGCGGCCGACATCGACCCGGCGGCGGTGCGCTGCGCCCGGCGCAATGTCGCGGCTGCCGGGGGCCGGGTCCACCGGGGCGACCTCTTCCAGGCGCTGCCCGCCGCGCTCCAGGGCCGTATCGACGTCCTGCTGGCCAATGTGCCCTATGTGCCGACCGGCAAGATCGCGCTGCTTCCTGCCGAGGCGCGGGACCACGAGGCGCGAGTGGCGCTGGACGGCGGCGAGGACGGGCTCGATGTGCTGCGCAGGGTGACGGCCGAGGCGCCGCAGTGGCTGGCCCCCGGCGGGCACCTGCTGTTCGAGACGAGCGAGCGGCAGATCCCGGCCGCCCTCGCCGAAGTCACCGGCAGGGGACTGACCGCGCAGGTCGCCACCGACGAGGACGGGGAGGCCACCGTGGTCATCGGCACCGCGCGGTGAACCGGTGCGCGTCGTCGAGCCAGGGGAGGTGCCCGGTCCCTGACCGGAGGATCTCGACCCGGACGCCCGGCGACGCGACTAACGGGCGCGCCACTCCCGGACGACCTCGTCGACGTCGAAGGGCACCATGTTGAGCGGAGGCCCCTCGGGCGGCCTGCGCAGCGCCTCGCCGATCTTCTCGTTCACCTCGGTGACGATCTGCCGCACCTCGTGCTCGGACCGGGCCCGCAGCGCCGCCTCGTGGGCGTCCTCGGCCTCCTTGCGCAGCAGCAGCGTGGGCGGCAGGAAGGAGAGCTGCTCCCGGCGCAGCTTGTCCTTCACCCACCAGTTCTCGTCGTAGGGCGCGGCATCGCCTGCCAGCGGCTTGCCGAACCCGGGCAGCTCGGCGAACTCGCCGCGCTCCGAGGCCTCCCGGATCTGCTTGTCGACCCAGCCCTCGAAACTGACCCCGGGCGGCTTTCGCTCCGTCATGAACGATCCTTCCCAAGCGATCCGCGACTCCTTCTGGTTCTCCATCGTAATCAATGGGCCCGAGGCGTCAGTCGATCGGGGGACAGGGCCTGCGCGCCGCCCGATTGTGAAGCTCAGCTGTTGCCAGACTGAAGAAAACCTCGATGGACTTAACAGTCGGAGCCGGGCAGATTGCTTGGTGCCCCGCCCCACCGTGCACAGGAGCCGCAGCGTGAAAGCATTGGTCAAGGACAAGGCCGAATCCGGTCTCTGGCTGAGGGACGTTCCCGAGCCCGAGATCGGCCACGGCGACGTCCTCATCAAGGTGCTGCGCACCGGTATCTGCGGCACCGACCTGCACATCCGCTCCTGGGACGGCTGGGCGCAGCAGGCCGTCCGCACCCCGCTGACCATCGGCCACGAGTTCGTCGGCGAGGTCGCCGCGATCGGCCGGGACGTGGCCGACATCGCCATCGGCGACCTGGTCAGCGGCGAGGGCCACCTGGTCTGCGGCAAGTGCCGCAACTGCCTGGCCGGGCGCCGCCACCTGTGCAACAGCACGATCGGCCTGGGCGTGGGCCGCGACGGCGCGTTCGCCGAGTTCGTGGCGCTGCCGGCCTCCAATGTGTGGGTCCACCGCACCCCGGTCGACCTGGACATCGCGGCGGTGTTCGACCCGTTCGGGAACGCCGTGCACACCGCGCTCTCCTTCCCCCTGGTCGGCGAGGACGTCCTGATCACCGGGGCGGGTCCGATCGGCATCATGGCCGCCGCCGTCGCCCGGCACGCGGGCGCACGCAAGGTGATGATCACCGACGTCAGCGAGTACCGCCTGGAGCTGGCCCGCAAGGTCGGCGTCAGCCTGGCGCTGAACGTCGCCGAGCACTCGATCGCCGACGGCCAGCGGATGCTGGGCCTGCGCGAGGGCTTCGACGTCGGCCTGGAGATGTCCGGACGCCCCGAGGCGATGCAGGACATGATCGCCAACATGACGCACGGCGGCAAGATCGCCATGCTGGGCCTGCCGACGGCGGCGTTCGCGGTGGACTTCGCCCGGATCGTCACCTCGATGATCACCATCAAGGGCATCTACGGCCGCGAGATGTACGAGACCTGGTACGCCATGTCGGTGCTGCTGGAGGGCGGTCTCGACCTGAGCCCGGTGATCACCGGCCGCTACGACTTCCGGGACTTCGAGGCGGCCTTCGACGAGGCGGCCGGCGGCCGCTGCGGCAAGATCGTCCTCGACTGGACCACCGCCTAAGACCTCTGAGGGAGAGCCAGCACATGTTCGACTCCGTCCGCGAGGACATCCGCACCACCCTGGACGAGATCCGCGCCGCGGGCCTGCACAAGCCCGAGCGGGTCATCGGCACCCCCCAGAGCGCCTCCGTGGCCGTCACCTCCGGCGGCCGTCCCGGCGAGGTGCTGAACTTCTGCGCCAACAACTACCTCGGCCTGGCCGACCACCCCGAGGTGGTCGCCGCCGCCAAGGACGCCCTGGACCGCTGGGGCTACGGCATGGCGTCGGTCCGCTTCATCTGCGGGACCCAGGAGGTCCACAAGCAGTTGGAGGAGCGGCTGTCGCGCTTCCTCGGCATGGAGGACACGATCCTCTACAGCTCCTGCTTCGACGCCAACGGCGGCGTCTTCGAGACCATCCTGGACGAGCGCGACGCGGTCATCTCCGACGCCCTCAACCACGCCAGCATCATCGACGGCATCCGGCTGTCCAAGGCCCGCCGCCACCGTTACGCCAACCGCGACATGGCGGACCTGGAGCAGCAGCTCAAGGACACCGCCGACGCCCGCCGCCGGCTGATCGTCACCGACGGCGTGTTCTCCATGGACGGCTATGTCGCACCGCTCAAGGAGATCTGCGACCTGGCGGACCGCTACGACGCGATGGTCATGGTCGACGACTCGCACGCGGTCGGCTTCGTCGGCCCCGGCGGGCGCGGCACCCCCGAGCTGCACGGCGTCATGGACCGGGTCGACATCGTCACCGGCACCCTGGGCAAGGCCCTGGGCGGCGCGTCCGGCGGCTATGTCGCGGCGCGCGCGGAGATCGTCGCGCTGCTGCGCCAGCGCTCGCGCCCGTACCTGTTCTCCAACTCCCTCGCCCCGGTGATCGCGGCCGCCTCGCTGAAGGTGCTGGACCTGCTGGAGGACGCCGGGAGCTCCGGCGAGCTGCGCGACCGGCTGCGCGCCAACACCGCGCTGTTCCGCTCGAAGATGACCGAGGCCGGGTTCGAGATCCTGCCGGGCGACCACGCGATCGCGCCGGTCATGATCGGCGACGCCTCGGTCGCCGGGCGGATGGCCGAACTGCTGCTGGAGCAGGGCGTCTATGTGATCGGGTTCTCCTACCCGGTGGTCCCGCACGGCAAGGCCCGGATCCGGGTGCAGCTGTCGGCCGCGCACAGCACCGCCGACGTCGAGAAGGCCGTGCGGGCATTCATCGGTGCGAGGGACGCCCTGGCAGGATGACAGGGTGATCGATTCCCGACGGCTGCGGACCCTGCGGGCCGTGGCGGACCACCGCACGGTGACCGCCGCGGCCGCCGTGCTGTACCTCACGCCCTCCGCGGTGTCCCAGCAGCTGGCCGCGCTCGAACACGAGACCGGCCACCAGCTGCTGCAGCGCGACGGGCGCGGGGTGCGGCTCACCCCCGCCGGCGAGATCCTGCTGACCCACGCCGACGCGGTGCTCGCCCAGCTGGAGCGGGCCGAGGCCGAGCTCGCCGCCTACTCCTCGGGGGCGGCGGGCGAGGTGACGGTGGCCTCGTTCGCCACCGGGATCGCCCTGGTGCTGGCCCCGGCCATCGTCTCCCTGACCGGGACCTCGCCCGGCATCCGGGTGCGGGTCCTGGACGCCGAGGGCGACGAGAGCCTGCCCATGGTGCTGGAGGGCCGGGCCGACCTCGCGGTCGCGGTCGAGTACCGGGGCGCGCCGCGCGACGACGACCAGCGGCTCGCCCGCGTCCCCCTCTACGCCGAGCCCTTCGACGCGGTGCTGCCGCCGGGCCACCGGCTGGCGGCGGCCGCCCGGGTCCCGATGGCGGCGCTCGCCGACGAGCCGTGGATCGGCCCCTACCCCGGCAACCCCTGCCACGACGTGGTGGTCCTGGCCTGCGAGCACGCCGGCTTCCAGCCCCGGCTGCGGCACTCCTCGGACGACTTCCGCGCCGTGGCCGCGCTGGCCGGGGCGGGCGCCGGGGTGGCCCTGGTGCCGCGGTCGGCGCTGCGCGACCTGGACCTCTCCCATGTCGTGGTGCGACCGGTGGACGGGGTCCCGGCGATCCGCCGGGTCTTCGCCGCGGTGCGGCGCGGCGCCGAGGAGAACCCGCTGCTGCGGCCGGTCCTCGACGCCCTCCGCGCCGCCGCCGACGCCTCCCGCCTCGCCGAGGACCGCTAGCGGCCGGCTAGGGCCGCCAGACCCGCTCCGCGTAGTCCACGAAGTTGCGGCCGAGGATCTTCCCGATCCGCTCCTCGCCGTAGCCGCGCTGCTCCAGCAGCCGGATCAGCCGGTGGAACTGGTCCACGCCGCGCAGGTCGACGACGAAGGGGAGGGTGTCGGCCCGCTCCCCGGCCGCGCCGACACCGGCCGCCTGCCGCTGCGCGACCTGCTCGGCGAGCTGCTCCCGGTAGGCGTCGAGGTCGTCGATCGAGGTGACCGGGCCGTCGGTGCCGATGCCCACGTGGTCCTCGCCGCAGACGTTCACCGCGTGGTCGATGTGCTCGACCACGTCGGCGGCGCTCGCATGCCCCGAGGTGGTGAGGAACGGCATGAAGTAGATCCCCACGAAGCCGCCGCTCTCGGCGACCAGGCGCAGCTCCTCGTCGGTCTTGTTGCGCGGCAGGTCGGCCAGCGCACGGCAGCCGGTGTGGTTGATCGACACCGGCTGCCGGGAGGCCGCGATCGCCTCCAGACAGGTCTTCTCGCCGCTGTGGGAGAGGTCGACCATGATCCGGCTGTCGTTCAGTCCCTCGACCACCTGTCGGCCGAAGGCGGTCAGCCCGCGGTTCCCCGGCGCCATCGAGCCGTCGCCGATGTGGTTGGCCTGGTTGTACGTCAGCTGGATGACCCTCACCCCGAGCCGGTCGAAGGTCGCGATGCGGTCCAGGTCCTCGCCGATGGCGACGGCGTTCTGGAAGCCGTAGACCACGCCGATCCGGCCCTCGGCCCCGGCCCGCCCGATGTCGGCGGCGGTGAGCACCTGGGTGAGGTCGTCCGGGTGGTCCCGGATGATCGAGTCCCAGACCTCGATCTCCTGCAGCGTGTGCGCGTAGGGCGGCAGGTCGCCCATCGTGTAGCCGAGGGTGATGGTCACCGCGGTCAGGCCGGAGGCGTGCGCGTCCGCCAGGGCGCGGGCGTCGACGGTCAGCTCCTCGCTGGTCTGCACCAGCTTGGCGGCCGCGGCCACCGAGTGCGGGGCGTTGGGGTTGTCGAGTATGCCCAGCGCGTTGACGACGGGGAAGGCGTGGCGGTCGCTCATCGTCCGCCCTCGAACTCGCTGCGGTGGTGGGGGCGGCCGCGCTTGACGGTGAGTTCGACGCTGCCCAGGTTGGCGATGTCCGCCAGCGGGTCCTGCGTGAGGACGACGAAGTTGGCGAGCTTGCCGGCCTCGACGGTGCCCATGACGTCCTCGGCGCCCATGCTGACGGCGCCGACCAGGGTCGCGGACCGGATGACCTGCGCGGCCGGGATGCCGCAGCGCTGCACCAGGAAGGCCATCTCCTGGTGCAGGGCCGGGTAGGGGTGCTTGGGGTCGGTCTCGTAGTCGCTGCCGGCCGAGATCTCCACCCCGGCGCGGTGCGCCTGGGCGGTGAGCTGCGCCGAGAGGTCGGCGTTGACGCGTGCCCGGGCCAGGTCGTCCGCGTCCCCGGAGCCGAGGATCTCGTCGCTGGTCCACAGGCTCGCGGTCGCGTCGAGGACGGTGCCGCGCCGCCGCATCTGCGTGAGCAGCGCCTCGATCTGCGGGTCGTCGCCCGCCGCGAAGCGCTGGTGGTCGACCGGGGGCTTGTCGCGGTAGCTGGTCAGCTCCTTCGCGGTGATCTCGTGGACGAGCAGGTGGACGTGCGAGACCGAGTCCGCCCCGGCCGCGACCACCTCGCCCGGGGAGGCAGGGAACACCGCGGCGTGGGCCCAGACGTCCAGGCCCTGCCGGTGCGCCTCGGCGGTGATCGCGGCGACGGTGCGGCCGGGCAGGTCGGCATAGATCTTGATCGCCTGGGCGTGCGTCCCGCGCGCCACGGCGACCGCCAGCGGCAGGTCGGTCTCGTCGGTGACCGCCTGCATCCAGGGCACCTCGCCCGGGATCGCGCCCTGCGAGACCTGCCAGGTGCGCGGGTCCTCGAAGAAGCCGGGACCGGCCATCAGCGCGGCGTAGCGGATGTCGGGGCCGGGGATCTCCCCGACCAGGGTCGCCCTGGCCAGGTCACCCACCTGGCGCAGGTCGTCCGCCATGTCGCGGATCGCGGTGACCCCGCCGTAGACCTGGCGGCGCAGCACGGCCTCGGCTGCGGGGCGGTCGGGCGGGGTGGCGATGTGCTGGTGCGAGTCGATCAGGCCGGGGATGACGAAGCGTCCGCTCAGGTCGACCACCGCGGCGGTGTCGGGCAGGTCGGCGGCGGGCAGGTCGGCATCGGGGCCCACCGAGCGGATGGACTGGCCGTCGACGACGATCGTGGTCGAGGGGCGCGGCCGGCCGCCGGTCCCGTCGATCAGCGTCGCGCCCCAGTAGACCGTGACCTCGCCCGTCGCGGGCGCGGCGAAGGGCGTAGGAGCACCGGAAACCTCGTGACCCATCGGGCCTCACCGCATTTCGCTCGTTATTACAAGGTGGGTAACATATGTATCGATCCTGGTAACGTGGATTGTCGCACGTCATCCCGGCTGTGCGCGAGAAGGAGTGGTGCGCGTGCCGAGATCACCCAGTCCGAGTTCCGCGGTGGACAAGGCGCTCGACCTGGTCGAGGCGGTCGCCCGGTCCGACCGCCCGCTGCGCCTCAGCGAACTCGCCGAGGAGGTCGGCATGCAACGGGCGACCGCCTACCGGGTGCTGCTCGACCTGGTCCGGCGCGGGTGGGTGCTGCGCGCCGGGGACCACTACCTGCCCGGCACCGCCGTGCTGCAGCTGTCCCGGGCGGCCGCCGCCCACTCACTGGTGGCGCTGGCCCGCCCGGTCCTGGAAGCGCTCTCGGAGCGGACCGGGATGATGGTGAACCTGCAGGTGCTGGAGTCCGACCGGTCCCGGGTGATCGACGTGGTGCGCCCGCAGCGGCTGGAAATGATCACCCATCTGCGCGACGAACTGCTCCCGGTCCACCGCTTCGCCGGTCCGATGGCGCTGGTGGCCCTGCTCGACGAGAGCGCCCGCGGCCCCTATCTGCGGCCCGCCGAGGAGGACGGCCACCCCCTGACCGGCCCCGAGGGCCTGCTGGCCGACCTCGAACGGGTCGTGCACACCGGCTACGCCGTCGAGCACGGGCGCAACGAGAAGCTGATCGCGTCGGTGAGCCGGGCGGTGGCGTCCGACAACGGCCGACCGGTCTGCGCGCTCACCGTCGTGGGGCTCGACGCCGAGTTCGAGGAGCCCCGGATGTCCGAACTCAAGCAACACCTCCATGACGCGACGACAGAACTGCAGGCCGCCCTGACCACTGCCTTCGCCATGGGCCCCGCATGAGCGGCGTCCTGGTACTCGACCACGCCCAGACCCGGGCCGCGCTGGATCCGGCGCGGGTACTGGACGCCGTCGCGGAGGCACTCACCGCGATCAGCCGAGGGACGGTGTCGGCCCCGCCCCGGGTCGCCGCGCAGGCCCCGGCGGGTCTGCTCGGGGCGATGCCCGCCCACGTCCCCGGGCTCGGGCTGGGGTCCAAACTGGTGTCGGTGTTCGCGGCACCGGGCCGGGCCGGCCGCAGCAGCCACCGCGGGGTCGTCGCCCTGTTCGACGAGGACGACGGGCGGCTGCTCGCACTCATGGACGCCGAGCCGATCACCGCCGTGCGCACCGCCGCCACCGCGACCCAGGGCATGCGGGCCCTCGCACGGCCCCACCCGCGACGGATCGCGGTCATCGGCACCGGCGCCCAGGCCCGCGCCCAACTCGCGCTGCTGGCAGCCCTCGACGGGACCGTCCCGGTGACCGTCGGCGCACGGGACCTGCCGCGGGCACGGGAGCTCGCGGCCCTTTACCCCCTGGCCACGGCGACCGGCGTCGAAGATGCCGTACGGGGAGCGGACGTCGTCTTCTGCTGCACCGGCGCGCGGCAGCCGGTGGTCCGGCGCTCCTGGCTGGCCGAGGGCGCCCACCTCAGCTCCGTCGGCGGCTCGCAGGGGCCCGAGCTCGACGCGGACACGATCCGCGACGGGTCCCTGTTCGTCGAATGGGCGGGCGCCGCGACCTCCCCTCCCCCGGCCGGCGCGCATGAACTCCAGGGCCTCGCCCCGGGCCGCGCCACCCTGCTCGGCGCGGTCCTCGACGGCCGCCACCCCGGCCGCCGCACGCCCTCCGAACTGACCGTCTTCAAGTCCACCGGCCATGCCGCGCTCGACGTCGCCGCCGCCTCGGTCGTCCACACCCACGCCCGCGCCCACGGCACCGGCACGGTAATGAACCTGTCCTGACAGCCCGGACAGGTCCGGGATCAACCGATCGGTTGATCCCGGATCAACCGGCCCGTCCGCCGCCGTGGCCGATCGTGCGATGCCGGGAGGGGGTCCCGAACGAGAGGCTTTCACCAGTGGCAGGGACGGCGACGGGCCGGTCCCGGCGCCGACTGGGGAGAGCGGATCAGCATGGCAGTCATCGAAGTCGCAGACCTGCGGAAGTCCTACAAGGACCGGGAGGTCCTCACCGGGGTGTCGTTCACCGTCGAGGAGGGCGAGATCTTCGGCCTGGTCGGCCCGAACGGGGCCGGCAAGACCACCACCGTGGAATGCGTGGAGGGGCTGCGCCGCCGCGACGGCGGAACGGTGCGCGTGCTGGGGCTCGACCCGCAGCACGACCGCGCCGAGCTGGCGCGGCGGGTGGGCGTCCAGCTGCAGCAGTCCCAGCTGCAGGAGCACATCCGGGTCCGCGAGGCCCTCGACCTCTACGCCTCCTTCTACGAACACCCCCGCGACCCCCACGAGTTGCTCCGGCAGTGGGGCCTTCAGGACCGTGCCGACGCCGAGTTCCGCAAGCTCTCCGGCGGCCAGCAGCAGCGGCTGTTCATCGCCCTGGCGCTGATCGGCGACCCGCAGGTGGTGTTCCTGGACGAGCTCACCAGCGGGCTGGACCCGCAGGCCCGGCGCGACGCCTGGGACCTGGTCAGGCAGATCCGCGACCAGGGCGTCACCATCGTCCTGGTCTCGCACTTCATGGAGGAGGTCACCGCCCTCTGCGACCGGGCGGCGGTGCTCGACGGCGGCCGCATCGTCGCCTGCGGCACCCCGCAGGAGCTGGTCGCCCAGGCCGGCGCGGAGAGCTCGCTCAGCTTCCAGTCCGAGGTGCCGCTGGACCTGGGCGCCATCGCGGACCTGCCCGGTGTCACCCGCGTCACCCAGGACGGCCCGACCGTCACCGTCACCGGCTCCGACTCCATCGTCGACGAGGTGACCGGCCACCTCGCCCGCAACCGCCAGGTGGTGACCCGGCTTCGGGTCCAGCAGAGCGGCCTCGACGACGCCTACATCGCCCTCACCACCGGAGGCCACCAGTGAGCAGCGCCCTCACCACCGACCGGCACCCATCCGCACCCGCCCGGAGGAGGAGCGTCGCCATGAACGCCCTGCCCAAGCTCACCGCCACCGAGGCCAGGCTGTTCCTGCGCGAGCCCGCGGCCTGGTTCTTCACCGTCATCTTCCCGACGCTGCTGCTGGTGATCCTCGGCAGCATCCCCGGATTCCGCAAGCCCAGCGCGCAGTTGGGCGGGCTCAGCACCATCGCGTCCTATGCGCCGATCCTGGTCGTCTTCACCCTGACCATGCTGGCGATGAACGGCGTCGCCCCGGTCCTCACCGGCTACCGCGAACGCGGCGTGCTGCGCCGGATGTCCGCCAGCCCGGTGCCCGCCTGGATGCTGCTCGGCGCACTGACGGTGCTCTACCTGGCGGTCGCGGCCGTCTCCCTGACGCTGGTGGTGGTCATCGGCAGGCTGGCCTTCGGCGTGGTGCTGCCGAAGCAACCACTGGGACTGCTGCTGGTGTTCCTGCTCGGTGCGGCCTCGCTGTTCGCGGTCGGCCTGCTGATCGCCTCCCTGGCCCCCAGCGCGAAGGTCGGCAACGCCGTGGGCACCGCGCTGTTCTTCCCGCTGATGTTCTTCTCCGGCCTGTGGGTCCCGCGTGCGGAGATGCCGTCCGTGCTGCGCCACATCGGGGACTTCGTGCCCAGCGGCGCCGCGACCCAGGCCGTGCAGGACACCTGGCAGGGGCACTGGCCGCACGCCGGTGATCTTGCAACAATGGCGGTGTTCGCGATCGTGGTCGGCACGGCCGCCGCCAGGTCTTTCCGCTGGGAATAGGAGCACGGGACCAGTGAGGGGACCGATCACGGGGCCGGCACCGGACGAGGAGTCCGGAGCCTGGCCCCCACCCACGACCGAACAGCTGGACTCGCGGGAGCGTCGGCTCAGCCGGGCCGTGCTGATCATCCCGTACTGCTCGCTGGCCGTCGCCACCGCACTGGCCTGCGCGGTCCGCCTGCCCAACGGCGCCCCGCTGGCCGTGATGCTGCCCCTGGCGGCCGGCGCACTGGCCTGGCTGCTGCTGCACACCTGGCGCGACCGCCGGCCCCGGTTCCGGAGCGCCCCCGTCGCCACCTGGTGGTCCGCCGCTTACTTCTTCGGGCTGCTCGCCTTCCTGACCCTGCTCAACCTCTGCAGCCCGCTGTTCGGGTTCTTCGGTATCTCCTGCTACATCAGCGCGGTGCGCGACCTGCCCAAGCGCCTGCATTTCACCGGCCTGGTGCTCACCGCCCTCCCGGTCGCCCTGTCCCAGACGGGCGGACAGATCCCCGACAGCGCCGCAGCGGGGTTCGCCTTCCTCGGCGTCCTGCTGTTCAACCTGCTGGTGGCCAGGCTGATGACCGCGCTCGCCACGGTGATCGCGGACCAGGCCCGCCACCACCGCCGGAGCGCAGCCGAACTCGCCGAGGCCAACGAGAAGTTGGCCAGGATGCTGGAGGAGAACGCCGGGCTGCACAGCCAACTGCTGATGCAGGCCCGCGAGGCCGGTGCCACCGACGAGCGGCAGCGCCTGGCCCGAGAGATCCACGACACCGTCGCCCAGGGACTGGCCGGCATCGTCACCCAGCTCCAGGCGGCCGAGCACGGCACAGCGCCCGCCGAACGCGCCCGCCACCTCGACAACGCCGCCCGGCTGGCCCGCGAGAGCCTGAACGAGGCCCGGCGCGCCGTGTCCGCACTGCGTCCGATCCAACTGGCCGACGCCGAACTGCCGGAGGCGCTGGAGGAGGTCGTCGGCACCTGGCGGGAGCTGCACGGCATCCGCGCCGAACTCACCGTCACCGGCAGCCCGCGCCCGCTGCACCCCGAGGTGGAGGTGACGCTGCTGCGCGCGGCCCAGGAGTCGCTCTCCAACGCCGGCAAGCACGCCCGGGCCACCCGGGTCGGCCTCACCCTCTCCTACATGCCCGACCTGGTCACCCTGGACGTCCGCGACGACGGCAAGGGCTTCGACCCCGCGCTCGCCCCGGACCGCCCGGCCGCCCATGACGGCGGCTACGGCCTCACCGCGATGCGGCAGCGCGTGGAACGCCTCTCCGGCCGCCTCGAAATCGAATCAGAGCCGGGGGGCGGCACCGCAGTCAGCGCCGCCGTCCCGGCCATCCCCCGTGAGGAGCAGCATGGCTGACGACCCGTCGGCTCAGATCCGGCTACTGATCGTGGACGACCACCCGGTGGTCCGCGACGGACTGCGCGGGATGTTCACCGCCGAGCCCGGATTCGACGTGGTCGCCGAGGCCGGCGACGGCGCGGAGGCCCTGGCGCTGGAGGCCGCGCTGCACCCGGACGTGGTGCTGATGGACCTGCGGATGCCGAGGATGGACGGGGTGACCGCGATCCGCGCCCTCAGCGAGCGCGGCTCCACCGCCCGGGTCCTGGTGCTGACCACCTATGACACCGACAGCGATGTGCTGCCCGCGATCCGGGCGGGTGCGACCGGCTTCCTGCTGAAGGACAGCGCCAGGGACGAGCTGTTCCGCGCGGTGCGCTCGGCGGCGGCGGGCCAGTCGGTGCTGTCCCCGGCGGTGGCCACCCGGCTGATGGGCCAGGTCCGCGCGCCCGCGGCGGCACCCGAGGAGGAGCCGATCAGCTCCCGCGAGCTGGAGGTGCTGACCCTGGTCGCGCAGGGCTGCACCAACCGCCAGGCGGCGGTGAAGCTGTTCATCAGCGAGGCCACCATCAAGACCCATCTGCTGCACATCTACGGCAAGCTGGACGTCAACGACCGCGCCTCGGCCGTGGCCGCCGCGTACCGGAGAGGGCTGCTCACAGCGGACTGACAACGGGGACCCGCCCCGCAGGGCCGTGCGATGAGGTGCCTAGACTCGCCGGGTGACCAAGTTCTTCCTGATCCTGCACATCGTCGCGGCCATCGTCGCCATCGGCCCGGTCGCCGTGGCGGCCAGCATGTTCCCCCCGGTCGCCCGCCGCGCCCTGGCGGCCCCGGGCGAGGGCGACTCGGCGGCGACCTTGAACGTGCTCAACCGCATCTGCAAGGTGTACGCGCTGGTGGCCATCGCCGTGCCGATGTTCGGCTTCGCCGCGGCCGGCGTCATGAAGGTCACCGGGCAGACCTGGGTGATCGTCTCCATCGTGCTGACCGCGGTCGCCGCCGGGGTGCTGGCGGGCCTGGTGCTGCCGGCCCAGTCGACGCTGCTGAACGCCGACAGCGCCACGGTGAAGTCCACCAAGCAGCTGGCGATGGTCACCGGCATCTTCAACCTGCTGTGGGTCGCCGTGACCATCATCATGATCGTCCGCCCCGGATCCACCCTCGGCCATTGAGGTCGGTCCGCTAGCCCATACTGCTGATGCTCTCGGGCTCGATGACGAAGATGACCCGCACCTGGTCGCGGCCCCCGTACCAGGGGTAGGGCTTGCCGAGGTACTTCTGGGCCAGCGCCTCGATGTGGTCGACCGCGCCCTTGGTGGTCACGTCGACCACCCGGCCGCGCACCTGGAAGTACCTCGTGGGGTTGTCCGGATGCGAGATCGCCACGGCCACCCGGCCGTCGCGCTCGATGTTCCTGGTCTTCACATGGGTCTGCACGCTGTTGATGAGGATGTGCTCGCCGTCGGTGTCCACCCAGGTCTGGGTCACCTGCGGCGAACCGTCGGCCATCGAGGTCGCCAGGTAGCAGGTGCTCTTGTCGCGCAGCAGCGCGATCAGCTCTTCGGTCAGATTCACGGACGGCAGCATACGGGTTCCCCGTCGTCAGGCCGCGGCCTCCTCGGCGGGGTCGGCCTGGAGTCCCCGCTGCAGGCCGAGGAAGGCGACGACCGCCGCCACCGCCATCGTCCCGGCCATGATGTAGAGGACGGTGCGGGTGGAGTAGGCGAAGTCGACCCTGATGAAGTGCGGGATGGTGGAGACGCTCCCGGTCCCGCCCTGCGACTGGGAGTCGGCGGCGGCCTGCGCCGCCGCCTGCCCCCTGGGCATGCCCATCGCCACCAGCGAGCCGGTGACCCGGGAGTGGAACTGCGAGACCGAGATCGTGCCCAGGATCGCCAGGCCCAGGCTGGCGGCGTAGTTGCGGACGGTCTGGGTGATGCCCGTGGCCTCGCCGTAGGAGAGCGTGGAGGCCCTGTTCACCGCATCCGTGCTGGCGGGGCCGAGCATGAAGCCCATGCCGGCGCCGGCCAGGGCGACCAGCCACTGCTGGGCGTTGAAGTCGAGCCCGGTGACCTTGCCGGCCCAGAGGTAGAACCCGACGGCGGACAGGGCGCAGCCGAGGACCACCGGCCGCTTGGCGCCGCCCTTGTCCAGCATCCGCCCGCCGACCTGGGCGGCGACGACGAAGCCCAGGAAGAAGTAGAGCAGGATCACCCCGGACTCACCGGCCGTCTTGCCGAGCGAGATCTGCGCGTACTCGCTGCCGAAGAAGAACACCGGGATGAACACCAGCATGGAGATGCCCAGCACCAGGTTCTCGACCAGGAACGCCCGGTTCCGGAAGATGTCCACCTTCATCAGCGGTGACTCGGTGCGCTTCTCGACCTGGACGAACACGACCAGGATCAGCAGCCCGGCGCCGATGGAGAGCCCGATGCCGGGGTTGCTCCAGCCCCAGATCGTGGCCTGCTGGAAACCGAACACGCTCAGGGCCACCCCGGCCGCGATCAGTGCCAGCCCGCGGTAGTCCATCCGTGCGGGACGGTGCTCGGTCTCCGGCTTGGAGATGAACACCAGCGCCAGGGCGATCAGGGCGACCGGGATGTTCACCCAGAAGATCGCCCTCCAGGTCCATTCGGTGAGGTAGCCGCCGAGCACCGGGCCGATCGCGGTGAGGCCTCCGGCGATGCCGAAGAACAGGGCCAGTGCCTTGCCTCGTTCCCGCAGCGGGTAGGTCTGCACCACGATGGCGAGCGCGGCCGGGAACATGATCGCCCCGCCCGCTCCCTGGACGGCGCGGAAGGTCACGATCCACGCCTCGGCCAGGCTGCCCTTGGGAGTCAGCCCGCACATCGCCGAGGCCGCGGCGAACACGATCACGCCGAGCACCACCATCTTCCGGTGGCCGACCGTGTCCGCCAGCCGGCCGCCGAACGCGAAGAGCGCGGCCAGCGACAGCAGATAGGCGTTGACCGCCCACTGCACCCCGGTGTTGCTCAGACCCAGCTCCCGCTGGATCTCCGGTACGGCGATGGAGACGATGGTCTGGTCGATGAACGTCATCGAGACGGCGAAAATCATCGCGGCGAGGACGAGGTTCCTCGGCCGGCCACCCGATCCGACGGCGACGGTCACGGCTTCTCCTCTGTCAGTGGCTTCGCCCTACGGTGGCCCACCGCCGCCGTCCGCGCCAATAGGTAGCGCCCATCCGGTTCAGCGTCGCGCGGTGATCAGCACGAACGGCGCAGCGAACCGCTCACGGGTCCAGGGGCGCGAGGCGATCAGCTGCGGATCGGCGATCCCGCGGGCGTCGGCGAGCAACGGGGCCAGCTCGCTGATCCGGCCGAGCCCCGCGGCGGTCAGCGCCGCGTGGTAGGAGGAGCGGGTCCAGTAGGTGTTGGTGATCGTGGTCCAGCTGCCGTCCCTGCGGCGCACCCTGATCGGCATGGTCTCGCCCGCCGTGTAGCGGACGCCGGGCTCGCCCCGGTGGAAGCCCTCGAAGGAGACGTCGTGCACCTGGTCGGGGTTGGGGACCAGCAGCGTGAACCGGCCGCCGGGGCGCAGCACCCGGGCGACCTCGGCGATCAGGCGGTGGACGAGGGACGGGTCGCCGACGCAGGTGAAGAGGAAGGAGGCCATGGCCGCGTCGACGGAGCCGTCGGGCAGGAAGGGCATCAGTTCGTCCACGCTGAGGCGGTAGTCGACGGCCTCATGGGCGTTGTGACGCCGGGCCAGCTCGATCATGGCCGGGGAGGAGTCGACGGCCGTTATTCGGACCTGGTGGCGATCGGCCACCCAGCGGGTGACGTCACCGGGGCCGCAGCCCAGGTCGAGGACGTGCGCGCCCGGCGCGCCCGCCAGGCCGAGCGCCCGGGGGACAAAGGGGTAGCCGAGCAGCCAGCTGCCGGCGTCGTCCCAGCAGCGGTAGTCGTCCGCCGTCTGCGGAGCCTCGTAGGAAATGACACTGCCCAGGACTGCCGCTGCAAGTCCTGTACCTTCCGGCATCGTTGACCACCCGTCACGCTCGGCCCTCGAGCCCCGCGGATACCCGTGAGGCTGGGCAGAGTGTAGCCATGGTGATCAGCGGCTGATTCCGCAGGCCAGGGGCCTGCCGATAGACCTGTGTACGCACTCTTCAGGATGCCGCCCGCCCGCTTGCGGCCGAGCCTGCGCAACCGGACAACGTTTCCTCAAAGTTTCCTGAAAGAATGCCAACCAATCAACCCTTACCAACGTCCTACCGATCAGATGACTGGCGCATCCGAATGGACAACGGCACCCGCCCCCGGCCACGGGCGACACAACGGATAACAGGTACAGCGACATGGCAGGAATCAGGATCGGCGGCGGGCGGACCCGGCGCAGCATCGAACTCGCCGCAGCGGACCGGGCGTACACGGAGGTCCTCGCCGATTCGACCGCACAGCCCGGTCCCACCCGGGGCCAGGTGTCCCGGCGGGTCATGCTCTCCGTGGCCGGGTTGACCCTGCTCAGCGGCTGCGGCACCAGCGGCGGCAGCACCGGGAGCGCGGCCGGACCGGCTCCCTCCACCCCGGCGAACGACGGCACCACGCCCACCCCGACGCCGACCCCGACGGTGCCGCGCCCCCGCCCCTCGACGCCGACCCCGCACCGTCCCCCCATCGCGGTGGAGACCAAGCCCCAGTTCTATGTCGACGCCGGCCCGAAGGTCATAGCCCTGACCCTCGACGACGGCCCGAGCCAGTACACGGCGCCGATCCTGGAGATCCTCCGCGAGCACAGGATAACCGCGACCTTCTGCATGCTGGGCCAGCAGATCGCCGAGTACTCCACCGTGGTCAAGGAGGTGGCGGCGGCCGGGCACCTCATCACCAACCACACCTGGGACCACGCGGACCAGACCAAGCTGAGCCTGCAGAAGGTCACCTCGGAGATCGACCGCACCAACCAGGTCATGGCCGACGTCGGCATCACCGCGTCGATGTACCGCGCGCCCTACGGCGCCTGGAACCACACCGTCTTCGAGGCCGCGGCCAATGCCGGACTGCGCTGCCTGGACTGGTCGGTGGACCCGGTCGACTGGTCGAGGCCCGGCGTGAACAGCATCGTGCGCAACATCATGAAGAACACCCGCACCGGGTCGATCATCCTGGACCACGACGGCGGCGGCGACCGCTCGCAGACCGTCGAGGCCATGAGGATCTGGCTCCCCCGGCTGATAGCCGACGGATACACCTTCACCACCCCGTGACAGCGGGGGATCTTCAGTAAATCCCGGAATTGGGGCGGACGTTGGGAACCATCCGGACCAATGGCACCGTCCACCCCAGTACCGGCACAAACTGCCGGGAGACCTACGAGTAAGAGAAGAGAAAGTCAGAGATGAAGCTCTCCCGTTCCGCTCTCTGGAGCACCGCCGCGGTGGCGACCCTGGCGGTCACCGCCGCGGTCACCTCGCCCGCGCTGGCCTCCGCCGAAGCACGTCCGGCCGGCGCGGCCGTCGCGGCCCCCGCCGCCGCGCACGCCCCGATCCGCAGCGGCAGCCCCTCCTCGACCGTGGACCGGGTCGCCGACTTCTACGGCGCCTACATCGACTCCGCCTACGGCACGGGCATGGGCAACCTGGGCGCGGACCTGCGTGCCCACTACCTCACCAAGGGCCTGCAGGTGCAGCTGGCCGCCTGGGAGCGCAAGAACCACGCCAACGGCGTGCTCCGCGCCCAGTCCGCGCCCAACGCCTGGGCCGTCACCGCGGCCAACGCCGGGGCCGGACACGTCTGGACCACGGTCGTGCTCACCTGGGGCACCGGCAAGCACGCGACGAACACCACGCTGACGGTGCAGAGCGACCTGGCCACCGGCCTGATCTCCGGCATCCAGTAGCACTGCCGAAACTGTGTGAACCGGCCGGGGCCTGAACGGGTGTCCGGGACCGCTGGAATCGGTCCCGGACACCTCTTCCATTCTCCCCCCGACCGACCTACGCGGTCGGGCCGCCCCGCCAGTCCAGCAGGAGCCGCTGGGCGCGGGGGAGCCTGGAGACGATCAGATCGTAGGAGTCCTCGATCATCTCGCGGACGAGCGCGTCCGGCACCGAGCCGTCGAGGGCGACGGTGTTCCAGTGGCGCTTGTTGAGGTGCCAGCCACCGGTGATCGCCGGATAGGTCTCGCGCAGCCGCACGGCGAGCTCGGGCTCGCACTTGAGGCTGACCCTCAGCGCCGGCGCGTCCAGGGCGGTCAGCGCGAACACCTTTCCGCCGACCTTGAAGACCGAGGTCTCCGGGCTGAACGGAAAGGTCTCCTCGGCGCCGTTCAACGCCAGGCAGGCGGCCTTGAGCTCCGCCGGCGTCATGAGTCCGCGGGCGTCGGCGCGGCCCTGCGCAGCCACATGATCCCGGTCACCGGCAGGATCACCGGGATGAACAGATAGCCCGCGCCGTAGTACGACCACACGGTCTGGTCGTGGAACAGCGACGGCGTGACGATCGTCAGCGTCCCTATGACCAGCACGCCGGTGAGCTCGGCCGCGCAGCACAGCAGGGCGACCCGGCGGGCCGACTCGCCGCCGCGCACCAGCAGCACCAGGATGACCGCGTACACCACGGCGGAGACCGCCGAGAGCACATACGACAGCGGCGCCTTGTGGTACTGCGCGATCAGCTGGTAGGCCGAGCGCGAGCCCGCCGCCACCGTGAACACCCCGTAGACGCTGACCAGCAGCCGTCCGGGGCCCTCGCCGATCCGGCGCTGCGCCTTGTCCCAGGTGGAGACCGCATCGGGCTCCCGCGTGGTCGTGGTGTCAGCCATGTCCGCCTCCCCAGATCTGAACCAGCCGCAGCTCCAGCGCAGCCAGCACTATGCCACCCACCGTCACGATCGCCGAGCCCCAGCGGGTGCGCTCCAGCAGCGACATGAAGCCGGCCGCCGGAACCGTCAGCACCGCCCCGACCGCATACAGGAAGAAGATCACCGAACCGCCGCTGGGCTTGTGCCCGTTCGCCACCTCGACGACGGCGACCACCAGCTGCGCCAGCGCCAGCAGGCTGACCACGGCCATGCCGATGACATGCCAGTCCTTGGTCGGCTGGTCGCGCCAGGTGGCGTATCCGCACCACGCCGCGAGCAGCAGCGCCGCAGCCGAGACTGCGATCGTGAGACCGCTGATCACCGTGGACTCCGCGAGGAGAGAGGGCTCGGACGGGGGTGCTTGAACATGCGGCGACTCTATACGTGGAGACGGGACCGGAAGGAAACGCGCCGTCTGGACGGCGGTCCAGTCTATCGACCGCCACGATCGCCCCCGAGCCCGGGTCCGTGATCGCTAGGCTCACGCCGACAGCACACGTCCAGGGGGGGCCACATGAACGGGAAACGAAGACTACGGCGGCCGGTGCTGCTGGCAGCGGTCACGCTCGCGCTGCTGATCGGCGCGGGCGGCACCTGGGCCTACGCGGAGTACGCGGAGTACCTGGCTGCCCCGACGGTCGACCCGGCACAGAGCAGGGCGCTGCTCCCGGTCATCGACCGCTACCTCACCTCGGACCAGGGGATGATCGGCGACGACGCGGCGGCCGATCCGCAGACGGGCCCCGACGGGACGACCGTCTGCGCGGAACGGATCATCGAGATCAGGCCGAGCGGCCACTCACTGCTGGTCGGACTGCTCGCCACCTGCGGGGACTACCGGAGCGGCGGCGGGAGCCTGGTGTCGGGCGAGTCGGCGTCCGAAGCGGTAGAGCTGACCCTCTCCCCCGACTCGGGGCCGGGCACCCGGGTCACCGCCGCCGTCTACGAACCGGACGACGTCCCGGCGAGCTGGTACCGGGCGCACTTCTCCCGTGCCGGGGCGGCGGAGGTCAGCCGGCTGGAGATGGCCGGCTCCGACCCCGACCCCACCGCCAAGGCCCGCGCTGCTCTCGGCCTGCCCGCCGCCCCCTGACGCGACCGGTGGAGGCGCGTGCCGCAGATCGCGGTGCGGGGGTCCGATCGGGGAGACTGCGCAGGTGAATCCTGCCTGGCTCGACCTCCCCGTCCGCGACGCCGTCCCCGAACTGCAGCGTGCGCTGGACGTGCGGGGATCGGCCGTGCTCGCCGCTCCGCCCGGCACGGGCAAGACCACCCTGGTCCCCCTCGCCCTCGCCGGGCTGGTCGACGGGCTCCCCGGGCCGCCCCGGCGGGTCCTGGTCGCCGAGCCGCGCAGGCTCGCGGTGCGGGCCGCCGCCCGGCGGATGGCCTGGCTGCTCGGCGAGGCCGACGAGGGCGGGCTGGTCGGCCGCACCATGCGCGGGGAGCGCCGGGTCGGGCCGCGCACCGTGGTGGAGGTGGTCACCACCGGTGTGCTGCTGCAGCGCCTCCAGCGCAACCCCGAACTCCCCGGCGTGGACACCGTCCTGCTGGACGAGTGCCATGAGCGCCATCTGGACGCCGACACCGCCCTGGCGTTCCTGCTGGACGTGCGGGCCACGCTCCGCCCCGACCTGCGGGTGGTCTGCGCCTCGGCCACCTCGGACACCGCGGCCTGGGCCGCGCTCCTCGGCGGCGAGGACGGTCCCGCGCCGGTGGTGGAGGCGTTCGGAGTCTCGCACGCCGTCGAGATCGTCTGGACGCCGCCGCCCGGCCCCGTCCGCCCCCCGCAGGGCACCCGCACCGACCCCGCCCTGCTGGACCATGTGGCCGCGACCGTCCGCCGGGCGCTGCGCGAACGCGACGGCGACGTGCTGTGCTTCCTGCCCGGCGCGGGCGAGATCGCCCGGGTCGCGGCGCAGCTGGACGGCGCCGCCGAGATCCTGCAGCTGCACGGCCGGGCCCCGCAGTCGGTGCAGGACGCGGCGCTGCGTGCGGGCGAGCGGCGCCGGGTGGTGCTGGCGACCTCGGTGGCCGAGTCCTCGCTGACGGTCCCGGGTGTCCGCAGCGTGGTCGACTGCGGACTGGCCCGCGAGCCCCGCACCGACCATGCGCGCGGGCTGTCGATGCTGGTCACCGTGCGGGCCTCGCTGGCGACCGGACGCCAGCGGGCGGGCCGCGCCGGGCGCGAGGCCCCGGGCACGGTGTACCGGTGCTGGGCCGAGGTCGAGGACTCCCGCGCCCAGCGGCTGCCGACGCCGGAGATCGCCCTGGCCGACCTCACCGGCTTCGCTCTGCAGGCGTCCTGCTGGGGAGATCCGGAGGCGCGCGGCCTGGCCCTGCCCGACCTTCCGCCGTCCGGCGCGATGGCCGCCGCCAGGCAGACACTGACCGCGCTGGGTGCGGTCGACGCCGCGGGCCGGGCCACCGAACGCGGACACCGGATCGCCGGGACCGGCCTGCACCCCCGGCTCGCCCGGGCGCTGCTCGACGGTGCACAGGTGGTCGGGCCCCGGAGCGCGGCGGAACTGGTCGCACTGCTCTCCGAGGAGCCGCCCCGCGCCCTCGGCGAGGACCTGACGGCGGTGTGGCGGTCGGTACGTGACAGCAGCAACGGCAGGGACGCCTACGCCGCGCGCTGGCGCGACGAGGTGCGCCGGCTGCGGCAACACCTGGGCGACGGCGACCGGGGACCCTCCGACCTGCCGGACCGGGCCGCCGCGGGCCTGGTCGTCGCCCTCGCCTTCCCCGAGCGGATCGCCCGCGCCCGAACCGGCCAGGGCCGGTCCTCCCCCACCGCCGAGGCCGGTGCCAGGACCTCCTATGTCATGGCCTCCGGCACGGCGGCCGAGACCGCCGCCGGCTCGGCGCTGGCCGGGGCCGTGTGGATCGCGGTCGCCGTCGCCGACCGGCCGGCGGGTTCGCCGTCGGCCCGGGTGCAGCGGGCCGCCGTCCTCGACGAGGACACCGCCCGGCGGGCGGGCGCCGACCTGCTGACGGACCGTGAGGAGGTGCGCTGGGCGGTTCCCCCGGGTGGCCGCCGGGGCGATGTCTCCGCCCGCCGGGTCGAGTCGCTCGGCGCCATCGAGCTCTCCTCCGCGCCCCTGGCCCGCCCCGACCCGGCGCTGCTGCGCTCCGCGCTGGCGGAGGGACTGGCCGCCGAGGGCGTCGGCGCGCTGCTGAGCTGGTCGGCCGACGCCACCGCCCTGCGGCAGCGCCTGGCGTTCCTGCACCGCTGGCTCGGCGACCCCTGGCCCGACGTCGGCGACGAGGCCCTGCTGCGGAGGGCCGGGGACTGGCTGGAACCCGACCTCTCCCGGGCCCGCCGCCGCGCGGACCTGGAGCGCCTGGACACCGTCTCGGCCCTGAAGCGCCTGCTGCCCTGGTCCACCGGCGCGGCGGGACGCTTCGACGAGCTGGCCCCGGAGCGGATCACCGTCCCGTCCGGGTCCCGGGTCAGGGTCGACTACTCGGGCGACCGGCCGGTGCTCGCGGTCAAACTGCAGGAGCTGTTCGGCTGGAGCGCCGCACCAGCCCTGGCCGACGGGCGCGTCCCGCTGACGGTCCATCTGCTGTCCCCGGCGGGTCGGCCCGCCGCGGTCACCGGGGACCTGGCCTCCTTCTGGCGCGAGGGCTACCGCTCGGTCCGCGCGGACCTGCGCGGCCGCTACCCGCGCCACCCCTGGCCCGAGGACCCGGCGACCGCCGAGCCCACCCGCCGGGTCAACCCGCGCAGGTGACCGCGGACGGCCGCGCTGCTCCTGTCACGCCCGACTCACGCCCGACGGAGCCGGACCACGGGAATGTCCCGTGCCGTCTTCTCCTGGTAGCCCTGGTACGGAGGGAACACCTCGACCAGATGCGGCCACACCCGCGACTTCTCCTCCGGGGGCAGGGTCTCCGCCACCGCGTTGAAGCGCTCGGTGCCGACGCGCAGCCGGACGCCCGGGTTCGCCGCCAGGTTCAGGTACCACAGCGGATGCTCGTCCGCGCCGCCCTGGGAGGCGACGATGAGGTAGTCCTCTCCGTCGCGTCCGTAGATCAGCACGGTGCGGCGCCACTCACCGCTCCTGCGCCCGAGCGTGTCCAGCAGCAGGCAGGGGGCGCCCTGCATGTCGGTGCCCTTGGTGCCGCCCGACTCCTCGTAGAGGCGGGCCTGGTCGGCGACCCAGGCGGTCGGGCTCTCGGTCGCTGCGTGGTCGTGGTCGGTCACGGAACCTCCCGTTCGGTGCCTGCAAGACAGTACTGACTGTATGTCACCGCGCCGCCGCGATGCGCTGCAACTCCTCGGCGCGGCGCAGGTCCTTGGGACGCCCGACCGCGCGACGCATCCGGACCAGGTCGTCCAGGCACAGATAGCGCACGACCAGCCCGTCGGCGGCGACCGCGCACAGGCTGCGGTCCAGGAAGTCGCCGACCCGGAGCTCGCCCCAGGGCAGCGCCGGGGTGCAGCAGTCGCCGCCGGCCGTGGCGGTGGAGAACTCGACCTTGGGCCGGAGGAAGGCGGCGGCCTCGCAGGGCATCGGCACGCCGTCGTTGTCCACGAGGGCGGCCGGGCCGCCGTCGACCGCGGCGAAGGCCGAGGCGAGGGCCTCGGCGTGACCCGGGTCGCCGTCCCAGAGCAGGTCCAGGTCACCGGTGAGCTCGTCGGAACCGTGCATGATCCCGGCCACCTGGCCGATGACGGCGATCCGCGCTCCCGACCGGTGCAGGGCGCGGAGCAGCGGAAAAGGGTCGAACCCGATGGCGTCGTCGGTCCCGATGGTGCCGATGCTCTCGTCGGCGTCCCCGTGGGACAGGCCCGTGGCGATCCGGCCGCGCGTCAGTTCGGCGGTCCTGCGGACGGCCGATGCGAGCCGGGCCAGCGCCGGGTCGGTTCCTGTGTGATCCGTCATCGGGCCATCATCCGGCATGCGGCATCCGACGGACTCCGGTCGTAGGTCCAGCGCCCGATGCCCCCGCGGCCGGGCCGTGTGAGGCTGGATCCATGACCTCCGACAGCACAGAAGCACCGACCCTCGGCGCCACCGAACGGGCCTACCTGCGCACCCAGCGGCTGGGCCGCCTGGCCACCGTGGACGCCAAGGGCCGCCCGCAGGCCAACCCCGTGGGCTTCTTCGTCCGCGAGGACGGAACCATCGACATCGGCGGCTATGCGATGGGCACGACCAAGAAGTGGCGAAACGTCGGCACCAACCCGTACGTCTCCCTGGTCGTCGACGACCTCGCGAGCATCGATCCGTGGACCGTCCGCGGCGTGGAGATCCGGGGCGAGGCGGAGCAGGTCGTCGGGCCGCACGACCACGGCGCCCACATGAGCCAGGAGCTGATCAGGATCCGCCCCTACCGAATCATCAGCTGGGGCCTGGACGCGTAACCGCCGCGTCGGTGACCTCGGCCCGGCCCGCCCAGCGCGTCCCCGATCGCACCGCCGAGCAGGCAGCCGCGGATCCGTTCGCCGCGCCGCAGGTCACTCGGGTGGCACTGTCAGGCGGCTCCGACGGCCTTGCCCGACTTCGCCCAGTTCTGGCGGAGGGTGTCGAGATAGGTCTGGGCCTGCGCGCCCATCTGCACTCCGCGGGCGAAGGCCATCATGTTGGAGGGGCCGGTGTTGTACCCGAGGGCGAGGAGTTCGTCCTTGCTGTGGTCGCCGGTCCAGTGCGCGGGCAGGTCCGTCGCCAGGTCGTGCAGGTACCAGGCGGCCGACTCGATGGCGAGGTCGGGGTCGTCGGGCAGCTGCTCCCAGCTGCTGCCGGCGAAGGAGCGTCCCTGCTTGACCTCGTCGAAGGTGGCCTGGTGCATATTGGCGATGCCGAACGCGGCCCCGGGGTTCAGCTTCTGCCAGGCCCGCTCGAACGAGGGGTCGTGCGGTTTGTAGGACTCGTTGTAGAGGATCGCCATCAGCAGCTGCGGGTCGATCCCGGCCTGCCCTGCGTAGCGTTCCACCGGCGCGGCGAAGTCCGCCGGGTCGTACTGGCCCTCGGCGGTGGACGGGGTGCTCGGCGACGCCGCCGCTGAGGCGGACGCCGGAGCCGACGCCGACCGCGAGGACGGGCGCGCCGCTGCGGATCCGGCCTGCTGGTGGCTGCTGTGCTGGGTGGACCAGCCGATCACCGCGACCGCGACGAGCACGCCCAGCAAGCCCCAGCTCTTCCCCTGCCCTGCCATGCCGCACCGCCTCCGTTTCTCCGGACTGCTCCAGGAAACCTACCAACCGGCAGGCCGGGGCCGCCGCACTCGGTGTGAGTGCGGCGGCCCCGGCGGGGGGTGTCGCCGTCAGGACGGCGGGAGCAGGGACCAGGTCTGGTTGGCTCCGCCGTCGGACGGCCACTGCAGGACCACGCCGCCGTCATACAGCGAGCTATTGTCCAGGTCGACCAGGTCGCCGTCGTAGACGCTCTTGAACTGGACCAGGTTGGGTCCCGCGTCGACCAGCGTCCAGCGGGAGTTGGAGTTGCCGTCGTCGTGGTACTGGATCAGCTGGGTGCCCTGCGTGGTGGTCGGGCCGGGGATGTTGAGCAGCTTGCCGCTGTTCACATTGGTGATCGTGTAGACGCCGTTGCCCTGCGGGGTGAAGGTCCACAGCTGGTCCGCCGCCTCGTTGTCCTGCCACTCCAGGATTCCCGCGTCGTCGCTGGTGGAGTCCTCGTTCACGTCCATCCGGCCGCCGCTGGCGCCGTTCACCAGCTTGTAGGAGGCGCCCGGCACGGGGATCGGGACGAGCTTCCACTGCTGGCTGGTGGAGCCGCTGCTCGCGGTGTTCTGGACGACGGCGGTTCCGGCGGCGGTACCGCCCCCGGCGAGGTCCATGTTCTGGCTGTCGGAGCGCGGGGAGACGGTGTAGGAGCCGCTGCCGGTGGGCGTCAGCTTCCACTGGGAGTTGGCGCTGTTGTCGTCCGGGTACTGGATGAGCTGGGTGCCGGGGGTGGTGGTCGCGCCGGGAAGGTTGGCCAGCAGTCCGCTGCCGACGTTGTCGATCTTGTAGTACCCGCCGCCGGTCGGCACCAGCTGCCACTGCTGGCTGGCCGCGCCGCTCCCGGGCTCCTGCACCAGCCCGGCGCCGCTCCCGGTGGAGCCGCCGCTGACGTCGAGGTCGTCGCCGGTGGCGACATTGACCAGGTTGTAGTGCAGCGCTGTGTACTTGGTGGAGGCGGGCGCACCGGTCGGGGTGACCTTGAGCAGCATGCTGCCGTGGGCGGGCAGGGTGGCGGTGTAGGTGCCGGTCGCGTCGCCCAGGTCGGTGTGGGTCCAGAGGTTGCGCATGTCGGCCGTGCCGCTGAAGCCGACGTCGGACCAGCGGGCGGTGACCGGGGCGGCCGAGCCGGTGAGGTTGAACAGCGCGACGGTGTAGCTGCCGTCGCCGTTGGGCGCGGACCAGACCTGCTGCTGCGTCAGCCGGTCGTCCGGCTTGGCCGGGTGGCCGTCCTGGTCGACGGCGATGACCTCGTCGTTGGTCAGCATCGCGAGGTCGGTGCTGTCCATGTTGGTGAGGTCGGTGCCGAGCAGCAGCGGGGCGCCCTCGATGGCCCACAGGGTCATCTGGGTCTGCCGCTCGTCGACGGTCAGGCCGTCGTTGCTGCCGTTGCCGAGTTCCAGCGAGTCCAGGTCGTTCCAGCCGCCGGGTCCGGCGTACTGCGTCCACTGCGGGGCGTCGCCGAAGCGGTCGGCGACATTGGTCCAGTCGGTGAGCGGGTAGGAGCCGGTGCCGCAGTAGCACTCGATGTCGCCGTCGATGCGCCAGCCGTTGGCGTACTGGGCCCAGGTGGCGCCGTTGTTGACGTCCAGGCTGTTGGAGAGCTCCAGGTGGATGGTGCGGCCGGTCTGGTTGAGCGCCTGCGACCAGTGCTCGATGTCGGCGACGTCCCAGTCGCCGACGCCGTCGATCTTGAGGTAGTCGACGCCGTAGGAGGCGAGCTGGTCGGCCCAGGAGTTGAGGTAGGCCTGCGCGGCGGCGGGGTTCTTGTTGTAGTCGATGTAGTACATCGACCCGCTGCCGTAGTTGTAGTTGGTCTCGTAGCTGGTGGTGTCGGAGACGATGTCGCGCGCATGGAACGAGGTGCCCTCGATGGGGGTGTTCTCGTTGTAGGCGGCGACCGGTATGCCGGGCGTGAGGTACATGCCGAACTTCTCGCCGAGGCTGTGCACATAACTGGCGACCGAGGCCATGCCGTCGGGGAAGCGGCTGGGGTCGGTGACCCAGCGGCCGTAGGAGTCCACGGTGGTGGCCGGGTTCAGGTACCAGAAGTCGTCGATGTTGACGTACTGGTAGCCGTGGGAGACCAGTCCGGTGGTGGACATGGCCTTGGCCTCGGCCTCGATGTTTGCTTCTGTTGGGTTCTTGCGGATGAAGCTCCAGCTGCTCCAACCCATCGGGGGCGTGAGCGCCGCCCCGTTGTCCTGGGCGACGGCCGGTGTCAGCGGCATCAGAGCGAACTGGGTGGCTGCCGCGAGAAGCGACAGTGCCAGTGTTGGTACGGCGAGTTGCCGTGTGCGTCGGAGCGGGTTCACAGGCAAGGGGGTGACTCCCGGGGTGGCGGGGCGCGAGGGCATGACAGCGCTGATTCGACGGACCATGTTCCGACAGAATCAAACGTTACGAAACATATGAGAGACCTATGGCTGCTGCATGTCAAGAGGAAGGGCGCCCGCTCTGCGGACGCCCTTCGACCCTGCGCTCGGAGCCCTCCTCGGGTATCAGGAACGACGGTAGGTGTACACGGTGGTGACGGCCCCGCAGATGCTCGGCTGGATCATCTCCAGGCGCAGCGTTCCGGTGTCGGTGTCGTAGTCGACACCCTCGGCCTCGAAGGTGCCCGAGCAGATGCTGCTCTGGGGGATCGCGCCGATGTCGGTGACGTGACCGGTCGTGTCGCCCCCGGTGAGCGGGCCGGACAGGTCGATCTCCAGCAGCGGCTTGGCATCGGGGAACAGCGTCTGGGAGGAGTCGTCGGAGGCGCAGACCAGCTGGGTGGCGCTGGTGAAGTCGCAGCCCTGGATGTCGTTGACGGGGTGGTCGAGTTCGATCAGCCCGGACAGGTCCAGACTGCCGCCCGTCGGCGAGGTCGCCGGGTTGAGCAGCGGGGTCGGGTAGATCTGCAGGTGGCTCATCGTGCCCCACTCCCCGGCGACCATCCACTGGGTGTCGGGCGAGACGGCGTCGAAGGAGTTGTTGTAGAGCTCGCCCGCGACGAGGGTGTGGGTGTACTCGTAGGACGCCCCCGAGGGGGTGGTGACCCGGAACATCTTGCTGGTGGGGTCGCTCGCGCCGCTCTGGTAGGCGTCGAAGACGTACCCGTCGGCGGAGTCCGGGTCGCCGATGTGCGTCCAGCCCTGGACCAGCACCGAGAGCGGGATCGAGCCCACACCCCGGTAGACCACGGTGTCGCCGCCGCCCGCCGTGTGCACGGTGGTGACGCCCTCGCCGGCGCCGAGGGTGCCCTGCAGGCTGCTCCCGGTCTCGACCCAGGTGGGTGTGGCGGCATGGGCTCCGCCCACGAGCGCGGTGGTGACGAAGAGGGCGGCAGAGGCGGTCAGGGTCGCGGTGCGGGCACCGGCCCGGATCCAGGACGACGGGGTCACTTCGGCACTCCAGGGGCTCGATATTGACGCGGACGGGACAAGTCTGGCAATCCCGGCCGTACTCCGCCAGGCCATCCGAGTGGCGAAAGCCCGTCAGTTGTCTTTCCCCGGACTGAACTTCAGCGGCGCGCAGCACACCTGTGGCAGAGTGCTGGACCAGTCGGAAGAGAAGAAAGGCCCGGTGCCCACGCCATGACCCCACCCTTCGGCGACTACCAGCTGGAGATCTACCTCAACGCGCTGCAGGGCACCGTCCCCGATCTGCCGATGGCCTTCGCGGAGCTGGAGGCCAGGGCCGCGACCGCGCTGTCGCCCTCGGTGTGGTCCTATGTCGCCGGCGGAGCGGGCGACGAGTACACCCAGCGCGCCAATGTCTCCGCGTTCCGGCGCTGGGCGCTGGTCCCGCGCATGCTCGTCGGCGCCAAGCAGCGCGACCTCTCGGTGGAGCTGTTCGGCATGACGCTGCCGGGACCGCTGTTCATGGCCCCGGTCGGGGTGATCGGGCTGTGCGCGCAGGACGGGCACGGCGACCTGGCCACCGCCCGGGCCGCCGCCCGCACCGGGGTCCCCATGATCGCCTCGACGCTCTCGGTCGACCCGCTGGAGGAGGTCGCCAAGGAGATGGGGACGACCCCCGGGTTCTTCCAGCTCTACACACCCACCGACCGCGAACTGGCCGAGAGCCTGGTGCGGCGCGCCGAGAACGCCGGCTTCAAGGGAATCGTGGTCACCCTCGACACCTGGATCACCGGCTGGCGTCCGCGCGACCTCAGCACCGGCAACTTCCCGCAGCTGCGCGGACACTGCCTGACCAACTACACCAGCGACCCGGTCTTCCGCTCCCGCCTCGCCCAGTCCCCCGAGGACAACCCGGGCGCCGCGATCATGCACTGGGCCGGGATCTTCGGCAACCCGCTGACCTGGGACGACCTTCCCTGGCTGCGCTCCCTGACCGACCTGCCGCTGATCCTCAAGGGCCTGTGCCACCCGGACGACGTCCGCCGGGCCAGGGACGGCGGCGTCGACGGCATCTACTGCTCCACCCACGGGGGCCGCCAGGCCAACGGCGGCCTGGCCGCACTGGACGCCCTGCCCGGGGTGCTCGAGGCGGCCGAGGGACTGCCGGTGCTGTTCGACTCCGGGATCCGCTCCGGGACGGACGTGGTCAAGGCCCTCGCCCTCGGCGCGACCGCCGTCGGCATCGGCCGGCCCTACGCCTACGGACTGGCCCTCGGCGGCACCGAGGGCATCGTCCATGTGCTGCGCTCCCTGCTCGCCGAGGCCGACCTGACCATGGCCGTCGACGGCTACCCCACCCTGGCCGACCTCACCCCGCAGTCCCTGGTCCGCACCGCCCCCTAGTCGAAGCGGATGTGCCGTACCCCGGTCCAGGCCCTGCGCAGCCGACCGCGCAGGGCGCCGTCCGTGGACGGCGCCAGGGTCAGCCCGGCCGAGGCGGCGATCCGGTCGGCGACCTGCGGGACCGTGAGCCGGTCGGTGTGCACGTGCTCGGCGAACTCCGGCCCGCTCAGCCGCTCCAGGCAGTGGTCCAGCTTCGACACCGCGAAGCTCTCCCGGCGCAGCGGCGCGTCCCTGCCCGCGACGAGCTGCAGCGCCCGCCCGAAGGCCCGCTCGCGCAGCTGCCGCAGCACCTGCTCGCGGTCGGCCAGCAGCGCGAAGTGCCGGACGTCGTGCCCGCACTCCCGGAGACGGCCGACAGTTTCCTGGAAGTACGCCGGTTCGACGACCGTCATCGGGGCGATCACCGTACCCTCGTGCCGGGTCAGCACCCTGTCCAGCACCTCGAACACCCCCTGCCGCCAGGCCGGGAAGTCCTGGAAGTCCCCGCGCAGGCCCTGCGGGGCCATCCGGTGCAGCCCGAAGCCGACCTCCTCCGGATCGCAGACGACACTGCGGGGAAGCCGCCGCCGCAGTTCGTGGGCGGTCTGCGTCTTGCCACCACCGAAGGGGCCGTTGATCCACACCAGCATGTGCCGACCCTATGCGGTCGGCAGCACTGGCCAGGACGCTCGGTGGGGAAGCACCCTGGAAAGTGACCGTTCCGCACTCGAGGGAGTCCCGTGTCTGCACTGCCGTACTTCGAGGACCCCGCCCCCGGCGTCGGGGCGCTACCGCCCAGGGCCACCCGCGACTCGGACGCCCCGGCGCTGGTCCTGGACGGCGCCTGGCGGTTCCGCTGGGCGGAATCCGTGCCCGCGGAATCCGTGCCCGGCGGGAACGGGTTCGCGGACCCGTTGCTGAACGACAGCTCCTGGGCCCTGCTCCCGGTCCCCTCGCACTGGCAGCTGCACGGCTACGGCGCGCCCGCCTACACCAATGTCCGGTTCCCCTTCCCGGTCGATCCCCCGCACGTCCCCGACGAGAACCCGACCGGCGAGTACCGCCGGGTCTTCGACCTGCCCGCAGGCTGGCCCCCGGGCGAGACCGTGCTGCGCTTCGAGGGCGTCGACTCCTGCTACCGGGTGTGGCTCAACGGCCACGACCTCGGGCACGCCAAGGGCAGCAGGCTCCCGCACGAGTTCCCCCTCGGCAGGCTGCTGCGTCCCGGCCGCAACACCCTCGCGGTGCGGGTGCACCAGTGGTCCTCCGGCAGCTACACCGAGGACCAGGACATGTGGTGGCTGTCCGGGATCTTCCGCAGCGTCAGCCTGATCGCCCGCCCGGACCGCGGCATCCCCGACCTCATGGTCCACGCCGACTGGGACCACCTCACCGGCACCGGAACCCTGCGCGTGGAGACCGGCGGCGCCCCGGCCACCCTCACCGTCCCCGAGCTGGGACTGCACGGGGTGCTCGCCGAGGAGGTCCACGTGCTGCCCGGGGTCTCGCCCTGGTCCGCCGAATCGCCCCGCCTCTACACCGGCGTCCTCACCTCCGCGGGGGAACGGATCAGGATCAGGATCGGCTTCCGCACCGTGGCCGTCGAGGACGGCCTGCTGAAGGTCAACGGCAAGCGCGTCCTCTTCCGCGGCGTCAACCGCCACGAGTGGCACCCCGAGCACGGGCGCGCCCTCGACCGGGAGACCATGCTCCAGGACGTGCTCCTGATGAAGCGCCACAACATCAACGCGGTCCGCACCAGCCACTACCCCCCGCACCCCGCCTTCCTCGACCTGTGCGACGAGTACGGGCTGTGGGTGATCGACGAGTGCGACCTGGAGACCCACGGCTTCCAGCAGGTCGGATGGCGCGGCAACCCCAGCGACGACGACGCCTGGACCGACGCCCTGCTCGACCGGATGCGCCGCACCGTCGAACGGGACAAGAACCACCCGGCCGTCATCCTGTGGTCGCTCGGCAACGAAGCGGGCCGGGGCCGCAACCTGGCCGCCATGGCCGCCTGGACCCATGAGCGCGACCCGGGACGCCCGGTGCACTACGAGGGGGACCACGCGAGCTGCGCCTACACCGACGTCTACAGCCTGATGTATCCCACGCACCAGCAGGTCGAGGCGATCGGCCAGTACAAGGAGCCGGTGACCGCGGACCCCGCCGACGACGACCACCGCCGCTCACTGCCGCTGATCCTGTGCGAGTACGCCCACGCCATGGGCAACGGGCCCGGCGGCCTGACGGAGTACCAGCAGCTGTTCGAGACCCATCCGCGCTGCCAGGGCGGCTTCGTCTGGGAGTGGATCGACCACGGCATCCGCACCGCCGACGCCGACGGCACGCCGTTCTTCGCCTACGGCGGCGACTTCGGCGAACCCGTGCACGACGGCAACTTCGTCGCCGACGGGCTGGTCTTCCCCGACCGCACGCCCTCCCCCGGACTGCTGGAGTACAAGAAGGTCATCGAACCCGTCCGGATCGAGATCGCCCCGGACGACGGCACGGTGCGCATCACCAATCTGCACGACTTCCGCGACACCTCCCATCTGCGCTTCGACTGGACCCTGGCCGAGGAGGGCACGGTCCTCGCCCGGGGTGAACTGCCCGTGGCGGCGCTGGAGCCGGGCGGGAGGGCGACGCTGCGCCTGCCGCGGTTCGATCCCGATCCCGTCTCCGTCTCCGTCTCCGGCGAGCGCTGGGTCACCGTCGGCGCGACCCTCGCCACGGCGCTGCCCTGGGCCGACGCCGGGCACGAGATCGCCTGGGGCCAGGCACAGCTCGCCACGGCGGACACCGAACCTGTCCGGAATCCCGGGACAGGTCCGGCAGCCCGCATCGGCGAAGCCGCCGGCGGTCACCGCCTGGGCCCGGGAGCCTTCGATGCCCGGGGCGCGCTGCAGCGCATCGGCGGCATCGCACTCGACGCGCCCCGGCTGGACCTGTGGCGGGCCCCGACCGACAACGACCACGGCCTGCACGGCGACTCCGTCGAACCCGCCTGGCGCCGCCTCGGCCTTGACCGGCTCCGGCACCGCCTCCTCGCCGTCGAGGCCGAGGCCGACGCACTCACCGTCCGCGTCCGGGTCGGCTCCGCCACCACCGACGCCGGCATGCTGGCCACCTGCCGCTGGACCGCCGAAGGCGACGGGCTGCACCTGCGGCTCGACACCGAACCGGTCGGCGACTGGGGCCGGGCCGTGCTGCCCCGGCTCGGTATCCGGCTCGGACTGCCGGTCGGCCTCGACCAGGTCGAATGGTTCGGGCGGGGCCCCGGGGAGTCCTACCCGGACAGCCTGCGGGCCGCGAGGATCGGCCGCTACCGCCGGACCGTCGACGAGATGCAGACCCCCTATGTCCGGCCGCAGGAGAACGGCAACCGCAGCGGACTGCGCTGGGCCACGCTCACCGACGGCTCGGGACAGGGCCTGCGCATCGACGGCGACCCGCTGTTCGACCTCACCGCGAGGCGCTGGACCACCGAGCAGCTCGACGCCGCCCGGCACACCCACGAGCTGCACCCGGGCGACCGGATATGGCTCAACCTCGACCTCGCCCAGCAGGGCCTCGGCTCCGCCTCCTGCGGCCCCGGCGTTCTGCCGCCCCACCGCCTGCCGCCCGCCCCGGCCACCCTGCGGCTCACCTTCTCGGCACTGCCCCCGGCCGCGACCGGGTGACCCATATCCTGGCCGACATGACTGACAACGACCTGGTGAGCGTGGTGTACCGGAAGTACGACGGGGAGTTGCACTGGAACCTGAGGATGCGGCGCCTGGGCAGCGACGAGCACGGCGTCTGGCTGGGGCTCCCGGCCGGCTCCACCATGCGCAAGGGCGAGGGACCGCCGGTGCCGCTGGCCGAGGCCCATGTCATCCTCGTCCCCCAGGACGTCTGGCACACGGTCGTCTTCAACGCCGCGCCCAGGCGCACCGCGATCTACTGCGACATCACCACCCCACCGCAGTGGATCGGCACCGATGAGGTCACCATGGTCGATCTCGACCTGGACGTGCTGCTGCGCCGGGGCGAGACCGCGCCCTTCCTCGTCGACGAGGACGAGTTCGCCGAGCACCGGGTCCGCTACGCCTACCCCGCCGAGGTCGTCGAATCCGCCGAGGCCTCCGCCCGGTCCCTGCTGAAGGCCATCGCGGACCGCACCGGCCCCTTCGACGGCGCGCACACCCGCTGGCTCGACCAGGTGACCCGAGGCCGCCTAGGCTGATCACCGACGCCCGCGCACCGTGGGTCAACTGCGGCAGTGAGGACAGTCGATGGGGGACCGGGGCCGGACCATGCAGAGCGATGACACCGCGGCACGCGGATTCGGGCGGCGGCGCTTTCTCGGCTACGTCCTGGCCGCACCGACCCTGGTGGTCGCCGCGCAATTCGACGAGACCGTGCTGTCACCCGACCGGGCGGCCGCAGCGGGCATCTCGGTGCCGGAGCCGTCGGAGATCTTCGACCTCACCGACATGCTCACCACCGCCGCCCTGCCGACCTCGGGCCTGATCAGCATTCAGCTCAACGCCGACGGCACGGCCTCGTTCGCGCTGCCGCGCGCCGAGGTGGGCCAGGGCATCACCACCTCCAGCGCGATGCTGATCGCCGAGGAACTGGACATCCCGCTCGCAGACGTCCGGATCACCCTCGCCGACGCCCGCCCGGAGCTGCTGTTCAACCAGCTCACCGGGGCGTCCAACACCACGGTCTCCACCTACACGCCGATCCGGGTCGCGGCGGCGACCGCCCGGCAGCAGCTGCTGGCCGCTGCGGCGGCGCAGTTCGGCGTCCCCGCCTCCACCCTGACCACCAGCGCCGGCGTGGTCAGTTCGCCCAGCGGCCAGACCGCGACCTACGGCTCCCTGGCCGTCGCAGCCGCGAGCGTGACCACGATCCAGGTGGCGGTGACGCTGAAGGAGCAGTCGGACTTCACCGTCATCGGCACGGCGCAGAACCGCATCGACGCCCTGTCCATCGTGACCGGCCAGAAGCAGTTCGCCATGGACCTCTCGATACCCGGTGCGCTGCCGACGATGGTCTGCCGACCCCCGACGATCAACGGCACCGTGGTCTCCGTGCAGAATCTGGCGGCGGTCCGGGCGATGCCGGGAGTCACCGACACGGCCGTGATCTCCACCGGGGTGGCGGTGCGCGCGGCCACCTTCGGCCAGTGCATCGACGCCATCCAGGCGCTGGAGGTCACCTGGGGCCCGGGCACCGAGGACGACTCCTCCGACGCGACCGTGCTGGCCGAGCTGCAGGCGGCGCAACTTCCCTTCGCTGTTCCCCCGTTGAACCTGCTGGCACAGACCGTCGAAGGCAGCTTCAACTTCGCCTTCGCCAGCAACAGCGCCCTGGAGCCCAACTGCGCCATCGCCGACGTCCAGCCGGACCAGGCCGTGATCTGGGGCGCCATGAAATCGCCGATCGTCGCCCAGGGGGCGATCGCCGCGAAACTGGGGCTGCCGACATCCGCGGTCACGGTCCATGTCACCGAGGGCGGCGGTTCGTTCGGCCGCAAGCTGTTCTTCGACGCGGCCCTGGAGGCGGCGGAGATCTCCCAGGCCGTCGGCAAGCCGGTGAAGCTGATGTGGCACCGCACCGACGAGTTCCGCCAGGGCCGCACCCATCCGATGTCCATCGACTCCGTGCGCGCGACCTGTGTGCTGGGCGAGGTGCTCTCCTTCGAGCAGGTGCACACCTCGGTCGCCACGGACTTCAGCCACGGCCTCGGCGAGGTCATCACCGCGATGGTGGCCAAACTGCCCGTCGGCGACATCGGCTTCTCCGAGACCATCTTCGAGCTCAGCCAGCAGACGCCCTACGGCTTCGGCGTCACCACCCAGCTGCTGAACGAGGTCGACAAGGGCTTCAACACCGGCAGCATGCGCAACATCTACTCGCCCAATGTCCGCTGCGCCCAGGAGCTGATCGTCGATCAGCTCGCGTCGGTGATGGGGCAGGACCCCTACGAGTTCCGCCGCTCCTCCCTCACCGACCCGCGGGCGGTGGCGGTGCTGGAGCAGGTCGCCCAACTCGGCTCCTGGGGACGGACGATGGCACCTGGAACGGCGCAGGGCATCGCTGTCCACCCCGAGTACCACAGCGTCGCCGCCATGCTCGTGGAGATCGACTGCACCCCGGCGACCGTCAACCGGCAGATCGCCAACGCCTTCACCGGCCCCCGGGTCACCAAGGTGGTCTGCGCCGTCGACGTCGGCCTCGCCGTCAATCCGCTGGGACTGCAGGCGCAGATGATGGGCGGGATCATGGACGGCATCGCGGTCGCCCTCAGCTCCAGCCTTCACCTCGACAACGGGACGTTCCAGGAAGGAAGTTGGGACCACTACTTCTACACACGCCAGTGGAACACGCCGCCCGAGCTGCAGATCGTGGTGATGCCGTCGACCAGCAGCACGCCCGGCGGCGCGGGCGAGCTAGCCGTCGCCTCCGCGATGGCGGCGGTCGCCTGCGCCTACGCCCGCGCCACCGGGACCATGCCGACCAGCTTCCCGATCAACCACTCCGCTCCGCTGGCCTTCACCCCGCTGCCGACCACCCCGTCGATCCCCCAGTCCCCCGTCGACGGTCTCTCCGACACGTTCTGACCCGGCAGGGTGAACGTGGCCCGGACCGGGTAGTGGTCTGCTGACGGAGGGGCGGGATCATCGTGGGCCCATGGGACTGGCTGCTGCTCCGGCCGATCGCGCACCGCGGCCTCCACGGCGGCCCGGACGACTGCCCCGAGAACTCCCAGGAGCACCTCAGCTGGAAGGCCTCCTGCGCCGACGGCGGCGTCGACTCCGCCCGAGCGCTGCTGGAGAGGGTGTTCCTGATCCGCAGGTCGGAGTCCTCGGAGTTCTTCAGGAACCTCCCGGAGCCGGCGGCAGCGGTGCAGCAGCACCAGTGACCGACCGGCCGCTCCTGCCGGAGGCAGGAGCGGCCCGAACGCGCGTCGAACCGGCTGCTACCAGCTGCCGGCGCTGTTGATCGTCACGCTGCTGAAGTTCACCGGCAGGGTGGGGAAGCCGTCACCGGGGCCGTTCTGGGAGTCGTCACCGGCCGCGGCTATCTTCTGCAGCACCGCCATGCCCTCGGTCACCCGGCCGAAGGGGGTGTAGTCGGGCGGCAGCTGGGTGTCCTTCCAGACGATGAAGAACTGGCTGCCGTTGGTGTTGGGTCCGGCGTTGGCCATGGCCACCGTGCCGGCCGGGTAGGTCGCGCCGGTCAGGTTCTCGTCGTTGAACGAGTAGCCCGGGCCGCCGCTGCCGGTGCCGGTGGGGTCACCGCACTGCAGGACGAAGATCCCCTGGGTGGTGAGCCGGTGGCAGTGGGTGTTGTTGTAGTACTGCTGCGAGGCCAGGAACCGGAAGGAGAAGGTCGTGCACGGGGCCGCGGTGGTCAGCGCCTGAAAGGCGATCAGGCCCTGGTCCGTGTGCAGCTTCGCGGTGTACGGCTGGGCGGCCTCGGCCGCGTTGAACACGGGTATGCCCTTGAACCGGTCCGCGGGCACCGCGGCGACGAAGCCGCAGCCGTCGGTCGTCGACGTGGCGTGCTTGACCTGTGCAGTCACCGCGCCGCCGTGCGGGCCGATGCTGCTGGCCTGCGCCGCTCCCGCCAGACCCAGCACCAGCGACGCCGCCGCGGCGAGGGGAGCCCATCGCCGGAGTACCCGCTGCCGCACAACCCGCTGCCTGAATGCCATCGATGGACCTCCGAGCCGAACCGTATGCCATGGCAGATTGTCATGGCCTCGTTGCCCCTTCCCCCACCAACGGCCCCTTACGCCTCTCCGGCACCGGCAGGATGTCGGTCAACCGCCGAGTTCCGCCGCTGCCGCCGTGAGCAGCAGGTCGAGCGCGGCCGGATAGGCGCTCCGGTTCATCCGCGCCACCAGCAGTGGCGCGGTGGCCGCGATATGAGGATGCGTCCGCTCGGGCAGCCGGGCGTAGGTCGCGGCCCACACCTCCTCGTCGGCGCGGCGGGCCGCGTCGGGCATGGCGACCGAGGCCGCGTCCAGCGCGGCGAAGGCGAGGCTCTGGTCGATGAAGACGTGGTAGATCCGCACAGCGGCCTCGTCCCGGAACCCCGCCGTCCGCAGCGTCGCCAGGATCGCCTCGTCGGCGGCCACCTCATGGGCCCGTCCGCTGACCCGGTTCGCCGTCAGCACGGCGGCCTGCGGGTGCGCCAGGTGCGCGGCGTGGATGCGCATGCCGAGGTCGCGCAGGTCCGCGGCCCAGTCTCCGACCGGCCTCCAGTCGTCCATCGCCCGGCTCATCAGCTCGTCGGCGATGGCCAGCGCCAGATCGTCCATCCCGTTGAAGTACCGGTACACCGTGCTGGCGTCGGCCTCCAGGGCGACGCCGAGCCGCCGCGCGGTCAGCCCGGACGCGCCGTGCTCGCGCAGCATCCGCAGGGCGGTCTCCACGATCAGTTCATGGCTGAGCACCTGCCCCTGCTTGGTCCGCCGGCGCCGCTGCCGCGCCTCCTGCCCCACCACCGCCTTCGCCATACGGATGAGCTTACGCCAACACCATTGACGTTAATCGCGGGCCTGCCGTTTGATCGGTCCCAGGGCGCCCCCGCGCCCCGGACAGAGAACGGATTTCCAGCATGCGAGTTCTGCTAGTGGGCGCCGGTGGCGTCGGCACCGCGATTACCCGGATCGCCGCCCGGCGGTCCTTCCTGGAGCACATGGTCGTCGCCGACTACGACCTCGGCCGCGCCGAGGCAGCCGTGGCCGCGCTGGTCGAGCGCGACCCGGCCGAGACCCGGTTCAGCGCCTCCCGGATCGACGCCTCCGACCAGGGCGCCGTCGCCGCACTGCTGACCGACGAACGCTGCGACGTGCTGCTCAACGCGACCGACCCGCGCTTTGTGATGCCGCTGTTCGAGGCGGCGCTGGCGGCGGACGCCAACTACCTGGACATGGCCATGTCCCTGTCCGAGCCCCACCCCGAGCGTCCGCACGAGCTGTGCGGCGTCAAGCTCGGCGACGGCCAGTTCGCCCGCACCGCGGAGTGGGAGAAGGCCGGGCGGCTGGCGCTGGTGGGCATGGGCGTCGAGCCCGGCCTGTCGGACGTCTTCGCCCGCTACGCGGCGGACGAGCTCTTCGACGAGATCGAGGAGGTCGGCATCCGCGACGGCGCCAACCTGACCGTCGACGGCTACGACTTCGCTCCGTCCTTCAGCATCTGGACCACCATCGAGGAGTGCCTCAACCCGCCGGTGGTCTACGAGATCGAGCGCGGCTGGTACACCACTCCCCCGTTCAGCGAGCCAGAGGTCTTCGACTTCCCCGAGGGCATCGGCCCGGTGGAGTGCGTCAATGTGGAGCACGAGGAGGTACTGCTGGTGCCGCGCTGGGTGAACGCCAAGCGGGTCACCTTCAAGTACGGACTGGGCGACGACTTCATCGCCAAGCTCAAGACCCTCCACGCCCTGGGCCTGGACCGCACGGCCCCGCTGACCGTGCCCAGCGACAAGGGACCCGTCCAGGTCTCCCCGCGCGACGTCGTGGCGGCGGCGCTGCCGGACCCGGCCCAGCTCGGCGACCGCATGCACGGCAAGACCTGCGCCGGCACCTGGGTCAAGGGCGTCAAGGACGGCAGTCCGCGCGAGGTGTACCTCTACCACGTGGTCGACAACCAGTGGTCCATGGCCGAGTACGGCTCCCAGGCCGTGGTCTGGCAGACCGCGATCAATCCGGTGGTGGCCCTGGAACTGCTGGCCACCGGCGTCTGGAGCGGCGCGGGCATCCTCGGCCCCGAGGCCCTCGCCCCCAAGCCCTTCCTCGACCTCCTCACCGCCTACGGCTCCCCCTGGGGCCAGCGCGAGCAGTAGACAGCAGCCGGCAGCACCGGGCGTCGCGGAACCCACCGCGGCGCCCGCGGCATGTCCCCGGCGGGAGGCCGAGGAGACCGTGCCGGGCGTGCGCGCGGGGGCGACCGGCGTCAGAGCGATCCTGGCTCCGCCGGCCGCCGACCGGCCTGGGGTGGTGCACCGACGCCGCCAGGGCCGTGTGGTCCGCGGGTATGGCGCGGGTCACGATCGGGCGGCTGCGGGCAAGATCCACTGTGACCGGGGGGCCACCGCCCCTCACCGTGTGTCGACAATGTGCGGCAGCTCACCGCGCCGTTTATGTGGCCCACACCACGAATGCCGCCCCGACCGGTCCGGGAACGGCCGAAAACGCCCCGTTCCGGCACCGAATACCGCCGGTAACCCCACCCTGACCTGCAACTTCGCCCGACAGCTTGGACACCCGCCAACCCCTGCCTACCTTCGAAGAAGCGCACCGAGCACACCACCCGCCCCCACCGCCCGCCGCACCGGGGACGACGAGAGGACCACACTTGCTTTTCCGCCGCCACGCCGACGCCGCCGCCCGCACCGCCACCACCAAGACCCGCATCCGCGCCGCCCTGGTCACCGCAGCCGTCGCCGCCGTCCCCGTGGCCGGACTGGCCACCGCCACCAGCGCCTCCGCCGCCACCCCCGCCAACTGGACCGCCGTCGCCCAGTGCGAGAGCAGCGGCAACTGGGCCGCCAACACCGGCAACGGCTTCTACGGCGGCCTCCAGTTCACCCCCTCCACCTGGGCCGCCTTCGGAGGCACCGCCTACGCCGCCTCCCCCGACCAGGCCACCGCCGCCCAGCAGATCACCGTCGCCAACGCCGTCCTCGCCGCCCAGGGCCCCGGCGCCTGGCCCATCTGCGGCCCCAAGGCCGGCCTCTGAGCCGACC
>Ga0302314_10000256_pt1 | contig 95401 bp, 87 predicted proteins | sample III_Palsa_N2_3_FD_200533 | JGI IMG/M metagenome (GOLD analysis project Ga0302314, IMG submission 200533) | Peat permafrost microbial communities from Stordalen Mire near Abisko, Sweden - III_Palsa_N2_3 | ecosystem: Environmental > Terrestrial > Soil > Palsa > Peat permafrost | place: Sweden... | reverse complement strand
ACCAACATCCCGATCTCGCCACCTGGAAAACCAGCCAGCAGCCTAAACTATCGAAATGATGGATACCTATTGGACGCCGATCACCCCGCTAAGGGGGCTCCTTTTGCACGCCGATCCACAGTCCAGATATGAAGAATGCCGGACGTGTATTCATCTTTCCGTCGTTGGTAGATGCTCGCGAACGTATCAAGGCAGCTAAGGGAATTACGATCGCTTCCTCAGGCGCTCAAATCAAACCGGAGAACCTGACTGAGCAAAAAGTTGTTCCCATCCGGCGTCGACACTAAGCTTGAGGCGGGCTTCAGCCCGCCTCATACACTTCTGAATTGGCGTGCTCGGTCAATAGCCAGCCCGCTTTTAAGTGATTTGAGCTGCCTCCAGCATGTCGTTCGAGGTGGACAGCGCCGAGGTTCCTAAGGTCGAGTGACGTCGGCTGGAGTTTAGATGCAATCGATGTCTGCCTTTTGCCTGCGTTCTCGTGCGGCAAACTTTCTTGCTCAATCGCTCAGTCTGTGGCGGCGTTGTCTCCGGCTTTGCTGGACCTGATCATCGAGGTGATGACGCCATTGCCAGCCATAAGGCGCTGAAGCTGCATACTGGTATATTGGCCACCCTGGCTCGAATGATGCAACAGAGCGCCAGATTGCCATGGCCGGCGCGTCGATGACCAAATGGGTGCTATGCTGTCGCTCACCGGCAACGCCCCACACGGCGCCAGAATAGATCGACCACAGCGACAGCGTGAAGCCATGCTTTGCGGCCCAGATTTAAGTAAGTCTGCCACCCATTTTTGATTCGCCTGCCCTGCCGTAAATTGGCGATGCAGCATGTTTCGGCGATGACCGAGCATTCGCCTTGATCCTTTACCAGCACCTGACGATGCTGCCTGGCTGGCAACCAAAGCGCACACATCAGTCGTTCAACGCGATGCAGGCCGCCCCTCCGTCTGGCTAGAATCTTGCCACACCTGCGAGCGCCATATGTCCTGTCGCTGTTGATGTGACCGGCCCGAGCCTGTGTGCCAAAAGTCTTACGGTCACTGGCCTGTTGCGACACCGCCCGGTTCCACCATGCATAAAAGCCGCTTCGCGAGAAATCGAGCGCTTTACAGATCGTTGATGCAGACCGGTGCCTCCGTGCTTCGCGATGTCGAAGGGCCTCATGTCGAGCCCGTCGCGAATCAGGCGGCCGCCCTGTTAAGCTGCCGCGCTCTGCCTCAGCTAGACACCTCCCGGCGCTGGCGCTCGATCTCCAACTGCTCCGACTGGATCTAGCCATTGGATGCAAAGGCTTTCCCCGGATCGGCGGCGAACTCATTCAAACATTTGCAAAGCACGTTCTTGTGCTCGTCTAAATCACCCATTGCCTGCGCAACCGACACCCCGCGTTCGCAAGCCGATCTAACCGCCTTGAGCCTCAACTCTCGCGTAAATTTCCTCCTGTGCGTGAGTGCTCTGCGGCAAGGTTGACCCGGTCTTCGCAAAAACCGTGGAAGCGCACCATCGGCATATTCGACGGGGTTAACCCTAACAAGTGAATCCAAGTTTTGCTTAGCGGCGCGTCGACATTGGGCGCCGGAGGGGCAATTCCTATGTGGTTCGCTGCGCTCTACAATAGTTCGCGCCTATCCGCGACAAAAGTGGGCATCGTAATGGGCATTGATGCTCTTACTATGAGCTAAACCATTGATAAACATAGTATACATGGCGGACAGGGTGGGATTCGAACCCACGGTGAGCTTCCACCCACGGCGGTTTTCAAGACCGCTGCCTTAAACCACTCGGCCACCTGTCCGCACTTGCCCGGCGCGAGTGGAGCGCGGGGCAGCGGCTGTCGATAGAGCGGCAAAGCCACATGGCAAGTATTTTTCGCTGCCGGGGATACACAAGCAGGGGCGCGCCGTGCGACAAGCACGGCGATGAAACCGATTTTACGACCTTTGGTACTCGCCCTCGCGCTTGTTTCGGGACTGGCGCAGGGGCCGTCGCTGGCTGATGCGCAGACGGCGTCCGCGCCCTATGTGGATCCGGGGCAGGGCGGTTTCGCAGGATTTATGCAGACCCTGGCGGCCCGGGCGCGGGCGCAGGGCGTGCGCGAGGCGACGATTCATTCGGTCATCGACACGCTCACCTATGATCCCGATGTCGTGCGCCACGATCGCAGCCAGCCTGGCGGTCCGGCCGGGTCCAGCCCGCCGTTTGCGCCCTATCGCCATACGCATGTCGATGCCGGGCGGATTTCGAAGGGCCGCTCGATATACGCCGCGTCGGGTTCGCTGATCAGCGGGATCGAGACGCGCTATGGCGTGCCCGGGCCGATCATCCTGGCGATCTGGGGCCACGAATCGAACTATGGCAGCTATACCGGCACATACGATCTGCCGCGTTCGCTCGCGTCGCTGGCCTATGAAGGGCGGCGGCGAGAGCTGTTTTCGCAGGAATTCGTCGCGCTGTTGAAAATGATCGATCGCGGCGTGCCACGGTCGAAACTGGTCGGTAGCTGGGCCGGGGCATTCGGCAATCCGCAGTTCCTGCCCAGCGTCTATCTGCGCGTGGCGCAGGACGCCGATGGCGATGGCTATGCCGATATCTGGTCGAGCCGCGCCGATACGCTGTCGTCGATCGCAAATTATTTTCGCGATGCGGGCTGGCGTCGCGGCGAACCGTGGGGGTTTGGCGTGACGGTTCCGTCCGGGTTCGATCGCGGCGCGATTGCCACGCGCTTGGTCAGCCCGCGCTGCCCGCAGGTGTTTTTGCGCCATTCGCGGTGGCGCACGATTGCCGAATGGCGCGCGGCGGGGCTGATCCCGACACGCGGCTATTGGCCCGATCCGCGCACGCAGGCGACTTTGATCGAACCCGACGGCCCCGGCAGCCCGGCCTGGCTGCTAACCGGAAATTATCGAGTCATCCTCGATTACAACTGTTCGAACTTCTATGCCCTCTCGGTAGGACTGCTCGCCGATGAAATCAGCCGCTAAAGCCCGCCTGGCCCTGTTGGCGTCCGTGACGCTCGGGATTGCCGCTCCGGCCTGTGCCCGCGCGCCCGAACCTGTGGTCGCGCCTTATGGACCGGAAGCGGATTATCCGGTCACGATCGGCGATCCCTATGTGATCGGCGGAGTCGGCTACACGCCGTCGGACACGCTGAATTACGACGCGGTCGGCTATGCGCATGCCGGCACCGAGGGATCGGGCATCAGCGGCGCGCATCACACGCTGCCGTTGCCATGCTATGTCGAAGTGACTTCGCTCGATACCGGGCGCACGATCCTGCTGCGCCTCGATCGGCGCGGGCCGATGAGCGGCAAGCAACTGGTCGAACTGTCGCCGGCGGCATGGGCGCAACTGGGCTTTACCGGCGACGCCGATGCCGCGGTGCGCGTGCGCCGGGTCAATCCGCCCGAAACCGAACGTGCGCGCCTGCGCACCGGCAACCGCGCGCCCGATCGCATGGACACACCGCCGGGCCTGCTGACCGCGCTGCGCCGCAAACTGGGCGTCGCCACGCCGACCACCCCCGACGAGCCGCCATCGGCCTTGCTGGTCGGGCCGGGCCAGAAATCGATTGCACAGGGTTTGCCCGTGACGTCGAAAGCAGTCGTGCACCCCGTTGCGCCGCCACCTACGCCGGCCGCACCTGTGCCGCCCCCGCCTGTGCCGGCCAAGGCCGTTGCACTTGCGCCGGTCGCGGCAAAGCCTGCGCCAAAGCCGCCGGAGCCCAAAGCTGCACCAAAACCCGCTCCCGCAAAACCAGCGCCCAAGGTCGCGGCAAAAGTCGAGGCCAAGCCCGAACCAAAGCCTGCCACAGCCGCCGCGCATATGTCAGTCCAAGTCGCAGCATTCTCGACCCGCGACCATGCCGAAAAGGCCGCCGCGCAAGTGGGCGGCAAAGTCGAACCCGCCGGCAAGTTCTGGCGCGTGCGTATTCCGGCAAGCAGCGAAGACCAGGCCAAGGCAGCACTGGCGAAGGCCAAACAGGCGGGCTATGCAGGCGCGGTCATTCTCCACCACGAATGATCGCCTTTCCTGCCTGATCCGGATCGCTGTACCCTGTCGATGATGTCCCCATTTTTGCCCGCCAGTCCGTTTCGCCATGCCGCTGCGGCTTTGGCGCTGATTTCGATGTGCCAGCCCGCCGTGGCCCGCGCGCCCGTCGATCCCACGGTCATGCCCGAAATCACCGCGCCGGCCGTCTATATGATCGACGTCGATTCGGGCCGCGTGCTGTATACCCGCGATGCGCAGCGCCGGTTCGTGCCCGCATCGCTGACCAAGATCATGACCAGCTACGTCGCGTTCGACCTGATCGCATCGGGCAAACTGCGCCTTGACCAGCGCTTCACGATGACGCCGGAAACGTTTCGCCAATGGCACGGCGTGGGCAGCACGATGTTCCTGGGCAACAACAGCAGCACGACGGTCGCGGAATTGCTCGATGGCATCATCACGGTTTCGGCCAACGATGCCTGCGTCGTGCTGGCGCAGGGCATCGCTGGATCGGTGCCCGGGTTCACTGCGATGATGAATGAAAAGGCCAGGCGCCTGGGCATGCACAACACGCATTACAACACGCCAAATGGCTGGATGGACCAGGGCCAGACCTATGTTTCGGCGCAGGACCTGGCGATCCTGTCCAATGCGTTGATTACGCGCCATGGCGATTTGTACCGCCAGTTCTACGGCCACGAACATGGTAAATTCAACGGCATAGAGCAGAATAATCACAATCCGCTTTATGGGCATACCGTCGGCGCCGATGGCGTAAAAACCGGGTTCACCGGTGAGGCAGGGTATGGCGTGGTCGGCTCGGTCCTGCGCAACGGACGCCGGATCATCCTGGTGCTGGGCGGCTATCCGCGGCCGAAGGAACGCACCGATCAATCGCGTGCCTTTGCCGAATGGGGCTTTGCCGCGTGGGATTCGCACCCGATCGTCGGCGCCGGCGCCAAAGTGGGCACGGCAACGGTTCAGGCGGGCAATGCGCGTTCGGTCGATCTGGTCACGCCGCACAGCTATGCGCTGGCGGTCCCGCACGGCGAGGCGCCGCATTATACTCTGGCGATCCGCTACAAGACGCCGTTGATCGCACCGATCGCGAAAGGCGAGGAAGTCGCGACCCTGATCGTGCGCGCGCCGGGGCAACCGATCGAGCGCCTGCCGCTGGTGGCGGGGAGCGCGATCGCGGCGGGCACTGCGACTGACCGGGTGCGCGACGGCTTTGCCGTGCTCGCGCAGAAACTGCCGGCGAAACTGCGACAGGCGCTGTAATGGCCGGGCGGTTTATCGCGCTCGAAGGCGGCGAGGGCGTCGGCAAATCCACGCAATTGCGCCTGCTGGCCAATGCCTGCCGCGCGCGCGGCCTCACCGTGGTCACCACGCGCGAACCAGGCGGCACGCCGGGCGCAGAGGCCATCCGAGCGATGGTCCTCGATCCCTCGGGCGAGGGCTGGGGCCCGCGCGCCGAGGCTCTGCTGTTTGCCGCCGCCCGCGCCGATCACGTCGATCGCCTGATCCGGCCGGCACTGGAACGCGGCGACTGGGTGCTGACCGACCGCTATCTTGATTCGAGCCGCGCCTACCAGGGCGGTGGCAGCGGGCTGGACGATGCCGAGATCCTGGCGCTGCACCAGATTGGCAGCAATGGCTTGCTGCCCGATCGCACAGTGCTGCTGGAACTTGCGCCGGCGCTGGCGGCGCAACGCCTGGCCGCGCGTGACCTCGGTCAAAGCGACCGTATCGGCGGGCGCGACACGGCGTATCACGCCCGCGTGGCCACCGCATTCCGGCGGTTTGCCCAAGATGATCCCGCGCGTTTTGCACTGATCGATGCAGACGGCACCCCTGATGCCGTGCACGCCCGCGTTCTGGCCACGGTTCTGGACGCATGACGGACGATACGCCGATCGGGCACGAAGCAGCATGGCACGAATGGCATGCCGCGCGCGGCGGCCATCGCATGCACCACGCATGGATGCTCGTCGGCCTCGAAGGCCTGGGCAAAGCGGCCTTTGCGCGCGCGGCCGCCGCCGAACTGGTCGCGGAACCCGGCGTGTCGCAGCCGCCGACCGACCGCCATCCCGATATCCTGTGGCTCACCCGCCTGCCAGCGACCGACGACGACGCGAAAAAGCGCGACGATGGCCGCCCCTATGCGACGAAGCGCAATATCAGCGTTGATCAGGTGCGCGCGATGCAGCGTCGCCTAGTCACTCGGCCGACACTGGGCGCGCGCCGCGCAGTGATCATCGATGCCGCCGATGTCCTGGAAAAATCGTCGGCCAACGCCCTGCTCAAAAGCCTGGAAGAACCGCCGCAGGGCACGTTTTTCATTCTGGTCGTGCATCAGCCGGGCCGGCTTCTGCCGACGATCCGCTCGCGGTGCCAGGTGCTACGGTTTCGCCCACTCGATCTGGCAGAAATGGGCGTGGCGCTTGATGCTGGCGCACCGGGGCTCGATAGCGTGACGCGCGAGGCGGCGATTGCGGTGGGGGCAGGCGCGCCCGGCGCGGCAATCGCCTTTGCCGAACAGAACCTGGGCCGGGTGTGGCAGATCATGCGGCAGATCGTGGCGCATGGCGATCATGACATGGCATTGCGCGGCGAATTGTCCGCGACGATTGGCCAGCGCCCCGATCGCGATCGGCAGATGGCGGCGCTGACCGCCGCGCGGTTGGTGCTGGTCGACGCGATGACTGATGTGCACCATGCGCGCTATCCCGCGCTCGCCGATGCCCATGCTGCGCTGGTAGGCCTGGCGCGCGAGGCGCCGATCTACAACTACGACGCCGGGCTGCTGATGCTCGAAATCGGCGCCTTGCTGGCGAGCGTGGCGGGTGGCGTCTCTTGACGGTTTGATTTAGGGAAGGGCGGAATCTCTCCCGCAAAGGAAGCACACGTCCCGATGGGCGATCCCTATTACATCACCACCGCGATTTCGTACCCCAACGGCCGGCCGCATATCGGCCATGCCTATGAAGCGATTGCCGCCGACACGATCACCCGGTTCATGCGCGCGATCGGGCGCGATGCGCGGCTGCAGACCGGCACCGACGAACACGGCCTGAAAATGGCGCAGAAAGCGCGCGACCTGGGCACGACACCGCTGGCATTGGCCGAAGAGATGTCCGGTCATTTCAAGGATATGTGCGCGGCATTGAACATCAATTATGATGTCTTCATCCGCACCACGGAACCGCGCCATCACGACGCGTCGCAGGAATTGTGGCGTCGGATGGAGGCCAATGGCGACCTCTATCTCGATCGCTACGAAGGCTGGTATTCGGTCCGCGACGAAGCCTATTACGACGAAAGCGAACTGGTCGCGGGAACCGATGGCCAGAAGCTGTCGCCTCAGGGCACGCCGGTCGAATGGACCGTCGAGGAAAGCTGGTTCTTCCGCCTGTCGGCCTACACCGACCGCCTGACCGCGCTTTACACCGACAATCCCGATCTCATCCGTCCCGAAACGCGCCGCAACGAAATCGCGCGATTTGTTGAAGGCGGCCTGCGCGATTTGTCGGTGTCCCGCACGAGCTTCGATTGGGGCATCGCGGTCCCGACCGCCGACGGCGCCAACGGCAGCGGCCATGTGATGTACGTGTGGGTCGATGCGCTGACCAACTACCTGACCGGCCTGGGTTGGCCGAACAAGGACCCCGAGGCCTACGAGCGCTACTGGCCGGCCGATCTGCATCTGATCGGCAAGGACATCATGCGGTTCCACACGGTCTATTGGCCGGCATTCCTGATGAGCGCCGGGGTTCCCGTGCCAAAACAGGTGTTTGGCCACGGCTTCCTGCTCAATCGCGGGCAAAAGGAATCCAAGTCGCTCGGCAATGTGACCGACCCGGTCGAACTCGCGGGGCGGTTCGGGGTCGACCCCCTGCGCTATTTCCTGATGCGGGAAGTCGTGTTCGGTCAGGACGGTTCGTATTCGCCGGAAGCGATCGCTACACGCTGCAATGCCGAACTGGCCAACAGCTATGGTAACCTCGTCCAGCGCACATTGTCGATGATTTTCAAAAACCTCGGCGGTGAACTTGGTGAGTTTTCGAGCAACGCTGCCGATGACGCGCTGCTCTCCACGGTAGCCGAAGCTACCCGCGAAGAATTGCCGCGTGAATTCGCCGCGCTGAATTTTTCCGCCGGGATCGAGGCATGGATGCGCGGCGTGTTCGCGTGCAACGCCTATGTCGACGAACAGGCGCCCTGGGCCCTGCGCAAGACCGACCCTGAACGGATGCGTGCGGTGTTGTACACCTTGTTCATGGCCATCCGTGACCTCACGATTGCGATCGCACCCGTTGTACCAGAAACCGCCGCCAAAGTTCTGAACCAAATGGGTATTCCAGAGGAACAGCGCTTGATTACCGATCTGCCGCGCGCCGATTGGTACATGGCGCGCGCGGCCACCGGCGAACGCCTCTCGGCACCGGTCGCGGCGTTTCCGCGTATCGAAATGCCTGCCGAGGAAGCTGTTGCCTGATGCTGATCGATTCACACTGCCATCTCAATTACAAAGGCCTGATCGAGCAGCAGGGTGACATCCTGGCGCGCGCGCGCGATCGCGGCGTGCGCGGTTTCCTCAATATCTCGACGCGCCAGAGCGAATGGGATGCGGTCATCGCCACCGCTCATCGCGAAAGCGATGTCTGGGCCAGCGTCGGCATTCATCCGCATGAAGCGGATGAGCATGCCGACCTGGGCGCAGCCGTGCTCAGCGAAGCGACAAACGATCCGCGCGTAATCGCGATCGGCGAAACCGGGCTCGATTATTATTACGACCATTCCGATCGCGATGTGCAGCAGGCGCTGTTCCGTATCCATATCGGCGTCGCGCGCGAAACAAACCTGCCGCTGATCATCCACACCCGCGATGCCGAAGACGATACGCTGCGCATCCTGGCCGATGAAATGGGGAAGGGGGCCTTCCCCGCGCTGATCCATTGCTTCACCGCTACCGCCGAATTTGGCCGCGCGGTGCTCGACCTGGGTCTGACGATCTCGCTGTCGGGCATCGTAACATTCAAGAGTGCCAAAGACTTGCAGGTATTTGCGGTGGAAATACCTGAGGATCGTGTGCTGGTCGAAACCGATAGCCCGTTTCTTGCGCCGATCCCGCATCGCGGGCGGACGTGCGAGCCGGCGTTCGTCGCCGATACCCTGGCGCATGTTGCCGCGTTGCGCGGAACTACCGCCGACGCGCTGGCCGAAACCACTGGCGCCAATTTCCGCAAACTGTTCTGGAAAGCTGGCCTGTGAAACTGACCATCCTGGGGTCGGGTACATCGACCGGAGTGCCGCGTATCGGTAACGACTGGGGCGATTGCGATCCGGCCGAACCGCGCAACCGGCGTAGCCGCGTTGCGATCCTGGTCGAGGGCGATGACGGATCGCGGCTGCTGGTCGATACGCCGCCCGATCTGCGCAACCAGTTGCTTGCCGCCGATGTCGGCCGCATCGATGGCGTGTTGTGGACGCACGATCACGCCGATCATACGCACGGCATCGACGATTTGCGGCCCTTGCGCATGGGCCGCACCGGGCCGATCGCGGCCTATGCCGCAGACGAAACCGTGCGGCGGCTGCGCATGCGGTTCGGCTATGTGTTCGCCGGCCAGTTCGGTTATTCGACGATTTGCAATCTTGAGAACCTCGACCGCGTGCGCCTGGTCGCCGGGATCGCGATAAGCCATTGCCAGATGCCGCACGGGCCCGCACAATCGACCGCATTCCGCTTCGATCAGGGCGGAAAATCAATTGGTTACGCGACAGACTTCAGCGAAATCACACCCGAAATGGTCGACCTGTTCTACAAAGTCGATGTGCTGGTCGTCGACGCGCTGCGCCGCGAACCGCATCCAACGCATGCCCATCTGGCAATGGCGCTCGAACTGGCCGAAACCACGCGCGCCGGCCATGCGATCCTGACGCATCTCGACAAGTCGATGGATTACCGCACATTGTGCCACGAACTGCCCGTCGGTACCGAGCCAGGCTATGACGGTCTGGAACGAATGGTATGAGCGCGCTGCCGCATTTCAACGCTGACGACTGGGTCGGCGTGATCGCTATTTTAATGGCGCTGACCTTGATCCTTGGTCGCGGCATGACGCGCGGCTTTGGCTTGTCGCGCGGATCATGGCCGACGCTGGTGTGGATGGCGCTGGTCTGGGTGGCGATCATTGCCGCGGCTGCGCTGGGGTTCCAGCATTTCCGTCCAGGCGGTTGATCGGCCAATCCACATGCCATTTAACATAATCATTATTATCAAACTGACCTAAGTGCCGATCGGGGGCACCCCGGCGCCATCAAGCGCGGCGCGCCCGTTCCTGGTCGAGATCGATCGGCGCATCGTCGCCATCGCGCGCGAACACCCGGCCAAAGATCATGTCGCGACCGTTGGCTTTGCTTGAATACAACTGGCGGTCGGCGTGTTCGACCCATTGGCTCGCCGACATGCCCGGCATGCAGCGCGCCGATGCGACGCCGACGCTGACCGTGACATGCGGCTTGATCGTCGAAGCCGTGTGCGGAATGGCCAGTGCGTGGACTTGCGCACGGATATCCTGCGCCACGACCATCGCTGCGGCGTAATCGGTATTTGGCAGGACGCAGGCGAACTCTTCGCCACCATAACGCGCCGTCAGGTCCGACGCGCGCCGCGCCGCGCGATTGAGCGCGGACGCGACCATTGCGATGCAGCGGTCGCCGGCGATATGGCCATACGTGTCGTTGAACGATTTGAAGAAGTCGATATCGATCATGATCACCGACAGCCATTCGCCGTTCCGCGCCAGCCGGGCCGTCTCGATATCCAGCGTCTTTTCAAGCTGGCGCCGATTGCTCAGGCCGGTCAACGCATCGGTGACCGCCATTTCGGCCAGTTGGTCGCGCATCCGCTTCATTTCGATATGGTTGTGCACCCGCGCGCTCAGCGTCACCGGATCGATCGGCTTGGTCACATAGTCGATCGCGCCGAGCAGGAGCCCGCGCTCTTCGGCCTCACGCGTGGTCAGGCCGGTGGTGAAGATGACCGGCACGTCGGACAGCAGGCGATCCTTTTTCAGCGCGACGCACACGTCATAGCCGTCGATACCGGGCATCAGCACGTCGAGCAGGATCAGGTCGGGCAGCACCGATCGCGCGACGTCCATCGCCTGTTCGCCCGATGTTGCAAAGCACACCTCATAGGTGTCCTCCAGCACGGCATTCATGATTTCGATGTTGGAGACTTCGTCATCGACGATCAATATTACGGCGCGGACAGTCACAGCAGCGTTCCTTCTGAATGTTGGTAATCTGCGACCGGGGTGCCTTCGGCACCATCCACCAGTCGCAAGGCGTCCTCAAAATCGAGCCGGTCGAGTGCGTATTTGACCGGATGCGTCTGCACGGCCTGCTCGGTAAGCCCTTGCGCTTTTGCCAGCACTTCGAATGCGGCACGCGCGCGCATGCTGCGGCGTTTGAGCAGCGCCTTGAGTTCGTCGAGCGCCGCGGCGGCGGCGGCCTTGTCGATAGTGGGCCCCGCCAATGGCGGCGACGACTGCCCTGCCCCGCCAAGCTGCGCCGCGGCGGCCAATGCAGGCGCGCTCAACTGGTCCAGTTGGACGAGCAGCGCCTCTATCCCGGAGATATCGGTTGTCGCGAGCGCAGCTTCGACAGCAGCGGCCACCTCGGCCAGCGGCCTGGCTTCCAGCGATCCGGCCACGCCCTTGAACGTGTGCGCAAGGCGGCGCGCTTCTGCCAGTTCGCCATTGCCGATCAGGCGGCGCAGATCGGGCACCACGTCGGCAAAACTGCTGCCAAAACCGATGATCAGCTTGCGCAGCAAGGGCCGCTTGCCGTTCACGCGCTTCAGCGCGGCAGTGATGTCGAACGGCGGCAAATCGTCGGGCAAATCCACCATTGCGACGGGCGCGACTGCAGGCGATGCGACGTCCTGCGCCGGTTTCTCGTGCGTAATCAGCCAGCGGTCCAGCGTCTGCACGAGCACCGCCGGATCGACCGGCTTGGCGATATGGTCGTTCATCCCGGCCGCAAAACAGCGCTGCCGCTCGGATTCATACGCATGGGCGGTCATCGCGATGATCGGCAGGCGCTCGGCGGACCATGTCTGGCGGATAGCCAAAGTGGCCTCAACGCCGTCCATTTCGGGCATCTGCACATCCATCAGGACTGCGGCGTACTGGCCCTTCGCAGCCGCGACCCGTTCGCAGGCGATCCGGCCATTTTCGGCGATGTCGACGATCAGCCCGGCATCGGTCAGCAGTTCGAGCGCGATCTCGCGATTGATATCATTGTCTTCGGCGACCAGCACGCGCAGGCCACGCAGCGCCGGTTTGACCATGGGAATGGCCTCACCCGCATCGACTGTTTCCGGGAGGGTCTCCGCACCGATTTCCGCACTTGGCCGCTTGGCCGCAAGAAACAGCCTGGTGATGGTTTCCAGCAAGTACGTCGGATCGATCGGCTTGATCAGGATCGCGGCGATGTCGCTCGCCAGCGGATTGTCCCGGATTTCATCCTGGCCATAGGCCGTCATCATCAGCACGAGCGGAGAACTCGGCAAATGGTCGCGTGCGTGGATCGCCTTCATCGTTTGCAGGCCATCCATGCCCGGCATCTTCCAGTCGAGGATGACCAGGTCGTACGGCGTCCCTTGGGCATGGGCCACGTCGAGCGCGCCCAGCGCTTCGGTGCCCGACGCCACAAGATCCGGGGTCATCGACCATGCGGCGAAATTTTCCTGCATGATCTGGCGCGCGGCCGGATTGTCGTCCGCGATCAGCACGCGCAAATTCAGGATTTCGGGTGACGGCGCGCGGCCGACGGGCAGGACCGCTTCGGGGCTGATCGCCATCACCACGGTAAACGTGAAGGTGCTGCCCTCGCCCAACTGGCTTTCGACGCTGATCGTCCCGCCCATCAGCTCGACGATCTGCTTGCTGATCGCCAGCCCCAGCCCGGTCCCGCCAAACCGGCGCGTGGTCGAGCTGTCGGCCTGGGTAAACGAGCTGAACAGATTGGCGAGCTGTTCGGGCGTCATGCCGATGCCCGTATCGCTGACCGCGACGGACAACGTGACGTCATTGTCCTGCCGGCTCACGACATCGACCGCGACTGTGACCGAACCGTTTTCGCTGAATTTGACGGCATTGCTGACCAGATTGAGCACGGCCTGGTTGAACCGCATCTCGTCGCCGACGAGCGTTGGCGGCACTTCGGACGCAATCACCGAACGCACGCGGACGTTGCGGGCCTGGGCATTGACCGAGGCCAGTTGCAACTGGCCGTCGATCGCGGCCTGCAAATTGAACGGGCGTTGTTCGAGCGAAAGCTTGCCTGCCTCGTTCTTCGAAAAATCGAGGATGTCGTTGATCAGGCGGAGCAGCGACACGCCGGCAAAATTGATCTTGGTGACATAGTCCTTTTGCCGCGGCGACATATCGGTGCGCAGCGCGAGGTGGCAGAACCCCAGGATCGCGTTCATCGGCGTACGGATTTCGTGGCTCATATTGGCCAGGAACATGCTCTTGGCGCGATTGGCCTCTTCCGCTTCACGCGTACGCTCTTCCAGCGCGGCATTCTTGGCGAGGATCTCGTCGCCCATACCGGCGATCAGCGCGGCATTCTTCGCGGCGATTTCTTCGCTCATCACGGCAATGCGCGTAAAGCTGTTGACCAGCAGATTGCTCAGCCACACCAGCACCCCGGTCTGGAACACGACGATGCCGGCATGCAGCAGGACCCGCGCCAGATCGCTGCCATCGGGAAACACCGCATAAGGCAGCAGGACGTCGAGCAGCAGATGATGGATCGCCACGACCGCCGCCGCCACCATGATCGTCGCCCGATCGCACCACGCGATGGTCAGCGCGAGCATGGCAAAGAAGTACATGTGCATGTCCATCTGCCACGGATTGTTCGACAGCAGAAAGACCAGCAGCGCAGGCTCGCCCATCAACGCGACCGCAGACACATAGCGCGTGGCGGGCCCGGTGCCATGGCTGCGCAAAGTCAGGTGATAAGCGCCGGCGAGCAGCGCGCCGGCGAGCGCGGCGCCGATCGGCGAGCGCCCGACCAGGGCGGCGACCACCGCCAGCACCGGCACATGCGCCCACAGCAGCACCAGCAGCAGGCGGGCAAAGCGGGCGCGGATATTGTCGAGTTCCACCAAAGTCATGTCCGCGTCTTTCCGCTGATCGGCAGCAAGCCGATGCATCCGCGCAATCGCATCGGATCGATCACCAGCCATGCGCCCGCGCGATAGGCGGCTGTGACAAAGTCGGGCCGGGCCGAATGGGTGATCACGATCGTGCCCGGCATAATCCTGAACGGCTTGCCAATTTCGACGATCTGGCCTTGCGTGTTGCGCACCAGGTCGATCGTCTGCGCCATGGTGTACCACGGCGGCGCGATGACCGCGTACTGGTCGCCCTTGCCGGTCGGCGCGAGCGTCGCGGCGGCCAGCCCGGCCAGCCCGACCGCCAGCAACAGCGCCGCCGGCCACAAAGCTTTGAAATGGGACGATTTGGCATCCAAGGCTGGCGTCGCAGGCATAGCGGAGCGCGCGCGGTGATCGAACCGATCAGCCGCGGTCAAGTCCGTTACCTCTGCGTCATAAGCCTGCATCTGATCGCCTTTGCCCGCGTTTTATCGGGCAACGGCCTTGAGATCAGGTTAAGACGGCTCAAATATCAGCGTAAAATACCGATCCGGCATTAACGAACCAATCGGATGTTTGTTGCATGACAGGGATCGTTTTCGTCGTCCCGCTCCTGCCCCGCGCGCCGGATCGCGCAACGGGCTTCGTCGACTTTGGCCGCCGCCACTGCCATGTTTTCGCTGTCGAGAATGGCGATGACGCGGTTCAGCAGGCCAAGCGCCTGTTCGACAGGCTGCCTGTTGCCGAGTACGTTCATATCCATCCGACGACTCCCGCATACCACGACTGCAAGGTGCAGCGTTGCGCTCTCCCTTGTCGCCGATCGCACGGGATTTCGAGCGCAACTACAACGAAAATGAGTGTTAAAGCAGAGTTTTACACCCATTGTGGTGAAACGAAACTCAGCGTGTTTCGATCATGATCACATCGATCATAAACGAACCATCGGCCTCAATGCCAAAATGCCCAGCGATTTCAGCGCCCGCCATGCCCTGCAAAGCGCGAATGGCCGCGACATGCACCGCGGGCGTGCGCATGCGCGCTGTCCACGTCGCAAAGTCCATGCGCAACCGTGACGCGGTCGTCGCAGTGACCGTGAACCCGGCCTCGTCCAGCATCGCGTGCCATTCGCGCAAGCTGTAATCGCGCCCATGCGAGGGATCGCGCAACAGTTCGACCGCCTGCAGATGCGTATCGGCCGCGGGCTCTGGCGGCGCGATCACATCGACAAACACCGCGGGTGCGCCAGGCTTCAACACGCGGCGCGCCTGCGCCAGGCCCGCCGCCGGATCATGCCAGTGATGCACGGAAAACCGGCAGGCGAGCATGTCGCAACTGGCATCGGCCAGTGGCAATGCGCCCGCATCGGCGGTCAGCGTCGTAACATTGCCCAGCCCGCGCCGCTCTGCCTCCGCTGCGACAACACCCAACATATCCGTCGACAAATCGCTCGCGATAACGTGCCCGGCATGCGGCGCCATCGCATAGGTGACATGCCCGCCCCCTGCTCCCAGGTCGATCGCAGTGGCAGGCGCGACGGCCTTCGCAATTTCCCCGATCCGCACGAGGTCTGCGCCTGTCGCGTGAACCGCACTGGTTACATAGTCGGCGGCGGCGTTGCCGAATTGCTGGCGAATGACGGTGTTCTGGTCCTGGGTCATCATCATCTCCTTGACCGAAAGGATGCGGCGTTAAATACCCTGTTACAATGGATAAACTTATCCTGGTATAAATGGGCCCATGATCGAACCCGACCAACGTCATGAACTGGGCGCATTCGTCCGCGCGCGCCGCGAAAGCCTCACTCCCGATGCGCCGGGAACGCGGCGCCGGACGCCGGGCCTGCGCCGCGAGGAACTCGCCGATCGCGCAGGATTGGCGCAACCTGGGTGACCTGGATCGAACAGGGCCGCGCGGTGCGCCCGTCGGCAGCGACCTTTGCCCGGCTCGCCGATGCGCTCGAACTGGGCCCCGCCGAACGGGCGTATCTGTTCACGCTGGCCGCCCGGCACGATCCCGCCGATCCATTCGGACCATCGGGCCCGGCTGCTCCGCCCGCGATTGCCGCGGTGGTCGCGGCCCTGCCCTACCCCGCCTATGGGCTCGATCCGGCGTGGGATGTCGTCGTGGCCAATTCGGCCGCGCGGCGCCTGTTCGTCGGGCTGTTCGATGACCGAAACCCGGGCGTTCCCAATCTGTTGCGATACGTCTTTACCGATCCATCGGCGCGGGCGCTGCTGCCCGATCACGAGGCGCGGTGCGAGCGTGTCCTGGCCGAATTCCGCCGCGATTACGGGCGCGGTATCCACGACCCTCGCGTGCGCGGCGTCGTCGACTGGTCGATCGCCAACAGCCCGCTGTTTGCCCGCTTGTGGGCGCGCCAGGGCGTCCTGGCTCGCGAAGGTGGGCTGCGCCAGTTCGACCATCCAACCGACGGCGCGCTGTATTTCGTCCAGCACGTTCTGGCCGATGTCGACCGCGGGGATTTCCGGCTGATCGCCCTAATTCCCGCGAACTGAGCGTTCGACCTTGCAAGGCAAGCAGGACTTGCGCATCACGCCAACCATGAACAGCGCCCCCGATCCCCTGAACCGTCTGTTATCGATCATGGCGCGCCTGCGCGATCCCGTCAGCGGGTGCGAATGGGACCTGGCGCAGGATTTCGCGACGATCGCGCCCTATACGATCGAGGAAGTCTACGAAGTCGCCGACGCGATCACGCGCGACGACCTGGGCGCGCTGCGCGAAGAACTGGGCGACCTGCTGCTCCAGGTCGTGTTCCATAGCCGTATCGCGCAAGAGGCAGGGCATTTCGCCTTCGCCGATGTCGCCGAGGCGATTTCGGACAAGATGGAGGCACGCCACCCGCATATCTTCGGCGGCGAAGACGAAGCCGGGCAGTCACGTCAGGAGCGTTGGGAAAACGCCAAGGCCGCTGAACGCGCCGCGAAAGGCGCAACCAGCGCGCTCGAAGGCGTAGCGCTCGCCCTCCCCGCGCTGATGCGCGCGGAAAAATTGCAGAAACGCGCCGCCCGGGTCGGGTTCGACTGGCCCGATCCAAGCGGACCCGCCGCCAAAGTCGTCGAGGAAACCGCCGAACTGGCCGAAGCAACGACCGACGCCCACCGCCTGGAAGAAGCCGGCGACTTTCTGTTCGCCGCAGCCAATCTCGTACGCGCCTATGGCATCGCGCCCGAAGACGCCTTGCGCGCCGCCAACGCCAAATTCGAACGCCGGTTTCGCGCAATGGAAACCATGGCGGGCGGCAGCATCGCAGGCCGCGACCTAGAAGCGCAGGAAGCGCTGTGGCAAGCCGTCAAAGCAGACGAGAAATCAAAGGCTTGAGAAACGCCCCAGTTCACGCGGGGTAAGCCGGACGCGAATGCGCGAAGCCGGATGACCCTGCGCATCCTCGATATCGTGCTCCGACAAAATCTCGCCATGCGCATGCAGCCACGCCAGCTTCTGCCCTTCGGCCATCGGCACGGTCATTTCGATCGTCTGCGCTTCGCCCGTCAAAACGATGCCGACGCGCTCAATCAGGGCATCGACCCCTTCCCCCGTCACCGCCGAAATCGGCACAGCCACGCGGTCCGGCACATCGTGCGCAATCAGATCGTCGCGCATCGCACGATCGTCAGGCGACAGCATGTCGATCTTGTTCCACGCCTCGATAATCGGAACGCTCGCGCCCTCCTCATCGATCACGCCCAGGTCGGCCAGGATCGCCTCGACTTCGCGTTTCTGCTCCGCGCTCGCCGGATTGGCGACATCGCGCACGTGAATGATCACGTCGGCCGCCGTCACTTCTTCCAGCGTCGCACGAAATGCCGCGACCAATTGCGTCGGCAGGTCCGAAATGAACCCCACCGTGTCCGACAAAATCGCCTTGTCCACCGCCGGCAGCCGGATCGCGCGCATCGTCGGATCGAGCGTCGCGAACAGCAGGTCCTCCGCCATCACCGTCGCCCCGGTCAACCGGTTGAACAACGTCGATTTGCCCGCATTGGTATACCCGACCAGCGCAATCACCGGCCACGGCGCACGCTGCCGCCGCTCGCGATGCAGCCCGCGCGTCTTGCGCACCTGGTCCAGTTCGCGGCGAATCCGTGACATACGGTCGCGGATCATGCGCCGATCGGCCTCGATCTGCGTTTCACCCGGACCACCCAGAAAGCCAAACCCGCCGCGCTGCCGCTCGAGATGAGTCCACGACCGCACCAGACGCCCCGATTGATAATCGAGATGCGCCAGCTCAACCTGCAACCGACCTTCGGCCGTAGCAGCGCGCTCGCCAAAAATTTCAAGAATCAGCCCGGTGCGATCAATCACCTTGCGCCGCAATTTGTCTTCCAGATTGCGCTGCTGAATAGCCGACAACGCCCCGTCAACAATCACCAGTTCGGCACCCGACTGCTCACAAGCAACCGCAATCCGATCGACCTGGCCCTCACCAAACAGCGTAGCAGGTCGCACCGTGCGGATCGGCACGATAAACGCATCGGCAATCTCGATCCCGATCGCGCGCGCCAGCCCGAGCGCCTCCTCCAGCCGCGATTCGGCATCGAGGCCGCCCTTTTGGCGCATGTCAGGCAAGACCACGAGCGCCTGCGCGCCGCGGGTCACTTCGCCCATTAGATCGTCGGGATTACGTCCAAATTCAAAACCACTCATCTTGTGGCGATTAGACGATCGTTGGGTGGGTGGGAACTGATTTCGGACAAGTCCCACTCACGCGCATTTCTAAAATCCTCCCCGTTTCGGGGAGGATTTTTTAGACTGTTTCGCCATCCCAATCGCCCGACAGATCAACATGACCCGCAGGCTGAATCGTCGAAACCGCATGCTTGTACGCCAGTTGCACATAGCCTTCGCGTTCGAGCAGCATGCAGAACAGGTCGTACGCGGCGACTTTGCCCTGCAGCATCACGCCGTTGACCAGGAACATCGTGACCTGCACGCCGGCATCGCGGACGCTCGACAGGAACACCTCCTGCAGAAGGCGCTTTTTGGTGGTTTCGTCGCCGCCGGACTGGAAATGCGCGACCGAGAGTTGCTGGCCGGGCATGATCGTGCTGATCGCGTGCTTGTAGACCAGTTGTGACTGGCCATCGCGGCGCAGCAGGATCGAGAAATTGTCGAACCAGGTGACGATGCCCTGCAGCTTGACGCCTTTGACCAGGAACATGGTGACGGGAATTTTGTTTTTGCGCAGGTGGTTGAGGAACACGTCCTGCAGGTTCTGGCCTTTGCCGCCCGTGGGGATGGGGGCTGGCGCTGATTTGGCTGGGGCTGCGGCTTTGACGGGGGTTTCCGACGCTGCGGGGGCTGCGACAGCGGCTTCTGGCGCCATTTCTTCCTCGTCCTTGGCGGAGCGGGGGCGTGCGGACAGGGTGCGACCGGCCATATTTATGGTTCCTTCTGGTTTTTATATTGGCTCAGCCTCCGGTTTCCCGGTGGCTTTGCGATCTGGCATGGCTTTCGCCACACCGTTTGGAGCCGTCGTTATAACCGGCGCGCTCCCCCGCCGTAAACCCGCAACTTGACGTATTTGCCACCCTTGCAACAGAACTTGGGTCGCTTTGCATTTTCTGCTTGCCGGATTACGTCGCCTCTTCCTCTTCATCCTCGCGCCGCTCGACCATGCCGAGCAGCTTCAGCTTGCGATGGAGGGCCGACCGTTCCATGCCGATAAAGCTCGCGGTTTTGGAGATATTCCCCGAAAAACGGCGGATCTGCACGCGCAGGTATTCGCGTTCGAAATTCTCGCGCGCCTCGCGCAGCGGCACGCCCATCAGCGATGCGGTGCCGCTGTCGCCGGCCATTGGCGTCGCGATGATTTCGGTGGGCAGCATGTCGCCTTCGATCAGCGCAAGGCGACCGCGCGGGACGAGAATCATCGTGCGTTCGACGACATTGCGCAACTGGCGGACGTTGCCCGGCCAGTCATAGCTTTGCAGTGCGGCCATCGCTTCCGATGCGACGCCCGGCGCGGGCAGGCCCTGTTCGGTCGCGAATCGGGCGAAGAAATGGTCGATCAGCGCCGGAATGTCCTCGCGCCGGTCGGCCAGTTGCGGGATCGCGACGGGCACGACGTTCAACCGGTAAAACAGATCCTCGCGGAACCGGCGCTCGGTGATTTCGTGTTCGAGCGGGCGCGAACTGGACGAGACCACGCGCACATCGACACGAATCTGGCGATGACCACCGACGCGGACAAACGCCTGTTCGGTCAGTACGCGCAGGATCCGCGCCTGGCTCGATGCGGGCATATCGGCCACTTCGTCGAGGAACAGCGTGCCGCCATCGGCCATTTCGAGCAGGCCGGCGCGCACCAATTTGCCGTCGACTTCTTCGCCGAACAGTTCCTGTTCAAAGCGTTCGGGCGTAATCCGCGCCGAATTGACCGTGACGAATGGGCGCTCGACCCGGTTGCTCCAACTATGCAGCAGGCGCGCGGCGACTTCCTTGCCCGATCCGGCGGGGCCGGTGATCAGCACGCGGCTGCCGGTGTGCGCGACGCGTTTCAAGGTCGCGCGGACGGTGTTGATCAACGACGAGTTACCGGTGAATTCGTCGGCCATGCCGAAATCGCGGCGCAGGCGCGCATTTTCGCGGCGTAATTGCTCGGTTTCGGTGGCGCGCTCGACCAGCAGCAGCAGGCGTTCGGCCTCGAACGGTTTCTCGATGAAATCCATCGCCCCGCGGCTGATCGCGGAGACCGCCGTGTCGATATTGCCGTGGCCGGAGAAGATCACCACCGGCAATTCGGGTTCGCGCTTCTTGATTTCGTCGAGCACTTCGAGCCCGTCCATCGGGCTGCCATGCAGCCACACGTCGAGCAGCACGAGGCTGGGCCGACGTTCGTCGATTGCGGCCAGCGCGGCGGTGCTGTCACCGGCGACGCGGCACATGTAGCCTTCATCGCTCAGCACGCCTGCGACGAGTTCGCGGATGTCGCGTTCATCGTCGACGATCAGGATATCAAGAGCCATTCAATCAGTCCTTCACCGTGCTTTTTCGCGCACGGCTTTTGCGGGTATCGGGGGGGGCGCTGCGCCAGATGCTGCTAAAAGCGCGGGGCGCAACGTTTCTAGTTGTTCGGGAGAATCCTGGGCCTGCGATCGGGCAAAGCGCATCGTCACTTGCGCGCCGCCGCCTGCCACAGGAGTAAAGGCCATTTCGCCACCATGTTCCTCGACGATCTTGTTGACGATCGCGAGGCCCAGGCCGGTGCCCTTTTCGCGCGTCGTTACATACGGCTCGAGAATGCGGTCGCGCTCTGCGGGCAGGCCGACGCCGTTGTCGGCGACGCTGATCGTGATCGATGCCGCATCGCTTTCGAGCGAGACCGCGATACGGCCCTTGTAATCGATGTCCTCGATTTTGGCGCGCGCCTCGATGGCTTCGATCGCGTTTTTCAGCACGTTGGTCATGACCTGGCTGAACTGGTGGCGATCCGCCTCGAACGGTTCGTTGGTCGATCCGCTGAACGTGAATGCGATCGAATGATGCGCGACTTCCTGCAGGAAAATCGCCTGGCGCGCGAGTTCGCCGGCGTCTTCCGCGCGGAACACCGGTTTGGGCAGGCGCGCGAATTCGGAAAATTCATCGACCATTTTGCGCAAGTCACCGACCTGGCGGATGATCGTCGCGGTCAATTCCTCGAACAGTTCGGGGTCGGTGGTGATCTGGCGCAGATACCGGCGTTTCAGCCGTTCGGTGGCGAGCTGGATCGGGGTCAGCGGGTTCTTGATTTCGTGCGCGATGCGCCGCGCGACGTCGGACCAGGCGGCGCGGCGCTGATCGATCAACTGGCGCGTGATATCCTCGAACGTGATGACATGACCATTGGCGTCGCGCGTCACTTTGACCGCGAGCGTCAACAGGTCGCCGCCCTTGGCATAATGCACAAGCCCGCTGGCATCGCCGCTGGTGACCAGGTGGTGCAGTTGCGGCGAGACGTGCTCCAGCTCGGCGCCGATCAGGTCGCTGCTGCTGTCTTCGCCCAGCAGTTTCTGCGCCGAGCTGTTGATCAGGCGGATCGTGCCATCGCGATGGATCGACACGATGCCCGCGGTAATCGATTCGATCACGGCCTCGATAAATGTGCGGCGCACTTCGAGCTGCGCATTGGCGCTGACCAGCGCGCGCGTCTGCGTTTCGAGCTGCGCAGTCATGCGGTTGAACGCGCGCGCCAGCATGCCGACTTCGTCGGCGGCCTTGCCATGCGCGACGCGCATCGCGAAATTCCCGCTGCCGACTTTGCGCGCAGCCACGACCAGCTCGACCAGTGGCGCGACCTGCCGATCGGCGAGGCGCAGCGCGGCCCAGACCGCGAGCATGACCAGCGACAGCGAAATGCCGAGCAGTTCCAGATTGAACTGCACTTGCAGCGCGCGCGCCCGCCGGGTCAGCATATCATAGGCGCCGAGCACGGATTCGGCGCGTTTCCACTGGCTGAATGCCAATTTGTCCGAATTGCGCGCAACGTAGAGATAGATGCCGCGCGCGCGATCGATCGGCGCGACGGATTCGATCTTTTCCGCCGACGCGTTGACCACATACGGCTCGCCATTGGCCATGCGCTGCAATTCATCGGCGTTGATGCGCTGGCGCGTGTCGGTGCGATTGGGATCGACGATCGCGGCGGTGCGCAAATTGCCGTCTTCGCCGCGTTCGATAATCGCCGATTCATCGAGTTTCCGGCTGATCACCTGCCACGAATAACCCTCGGCAAATTCGCGACTGGTGATCGGCGCCTGCACCAGATAGCTGCGCATGTCGCCCGCCATCGCGACGCTTTCCTTGCCCACGTCGCGCAATTTGTCGGCGTAATAGCCCTTGGCCAGGCTGTTGGCATTGTCGAGCATGCCGCGCGAATTGTCCGAGAACCAGAACTCGACGCCCGATTGAAACAGCAGCGAGGCAAAGATCACCACAAGCAAAGTCGGCACCGCCGCAATCAGCGAAAACAGCCAGACCAGCCGCACATGCAGCCGGCCATTCGTGCCCATGCCCGATTGCGCCGCACGCGCCAGCGCAATGCGCCGCCCCGCCAGCACGATCAGCGTCATCGCCGGCAGCAGCGACCCGATCAGCAGCGAAGTCGTCAATTTGGCGGGCAGCAATTGATCGCCCGGCGCATGCTCCGGGTTCAGCTTGATCCAGCTGAGCGTGACCATCATCACCAGCGCAATCGCGGTGATCGTTTCGAGCAACAGGAAGACGTTGGCCCGGCGCAGCCAGATCAACAGGCGCCGCCACCAAGTGGGCAAACGCCGGGCCCGACTGGACCGTTTAGCTGCAATCTGACCAACCATAGTTGCTCTGTGACAACACCCCTGTTGCCCAAATGCAAGCATTATTACGCCGTCTGTGGCTAGGCTGCGGCAGAATGAGCTGTCGGCGGGCATTTAAGAGCCTCCGGCGGGCAAGGGCCAAGGGCCCTTGCATCCCGTTACCGTCCGCGTTGGTGTATGTATTCGGCCCAGCATCCCGCCGCTGCGTCGGTAGACTATAAGGCCGCTGCGCGGCGGGACGCAAATGCCTGAACAGCGCGCGGTTCAAGACGGTAACGGGTTCAAAGGGCCCCTGGCCCTTTGCCGCCGGAGGCCCTGAACGTACTAATTTCAGACGCGAATGGCGGCGTCTTCGGGGTGGATCCCTAGCTCCGACAACCGCTTGCGCAAGGTGTTGCGGTTGATTCCCAGGATTTGTGCGGCGCGCAACTGGTTGCCCATGGTCTGGGCCAGCACATGCAGGAACAGCGGCCGTTCGAACATCGCCAGCGCGTCGTCGTAGAGCTGACCGGGCACGCCGGGGTTGTCCATCAGCCATTGGCCGAGTGCGGCCGCCAGATCGCCGGGAGCGCGGGTGGGTTCGGGCGTCCTTGCCCCGCCCTCGCCCGCCAACATCGGCTCGATCGCGGAGGCGTCGATCACGTCATCGCGCGCCATCAGCGCCAGGCGGTAGATCAGATTGCGCAATTCGCGGACATTGCCGCGCCAGGGCTGGCGCGCGAGCAAGGCGGTTGCGGCGGTGGTCAATTGCCGGCGCGGCAGGCCTTCATTGGCTGCGCAGGTCAGGAAATGGCGCGATAGCGCGGCGATATCGTCGGCTCGATCGCGCAAGGGGGGCAGTTCGATCGGCACCACTGCCAGGCGATAATAGAGGTCCTGGCGAAATGTGCCCGCTGCGATCATCGGCATGAGGTCGCGGTTGGTTGCGGCGATGATCCGGCAATCGAGTGCGATGTCCTCGGCCCCGCCGACCCGGCGGATGCGGCCTGACTGCAGGGCGCGCAGCAAGCGCGTCTGCGCCTCGATCGGCATGTCGCCGATTTCGTCGAGAAACAGCGTGCCGCCGGCGGCGAGTTCGAATTTGCCGAGATGGCGCGCGGTGGCGCCGGTAAAGGCGCCTTTTTCATGACCGAACAGCTCGCTTTCGATCAGGTCGTGGGGGATGGCGGCGGCGTTGACCGCGACGAATGGCCCGCTGCCGCGATTGCCCAGTTGGTGGATCGCTTCGGCCACCAATTCCTTGCCGGTGCCCGATTCGCCCAGGATCAATACGGTCAGGTCGTTGCGCAACACGCGCGTGATCATACGGTAGACCGCCTGCATCGGCGCGCTTCGGCCGACGAGGGGCAGGCCCTTGGGGAGGCTTTCAGCGGATTCGTCGGTCGCGGGGGTGGACGATTGACCAATACCCTGGCGCACCGCGCCGACCAGTTCATCGAGGTCGAACGGCTTGGGGAAGTATTCGAACGCGCCGGTGTCGCTCGCGCGGACGGCCGTATCGAGCGTGTTTTGCGCCGACAGGATTATCACGGGCATATCGGGATAATGCCGGCGCACTGCGGGCAATGTTTCGATGCCGTCGCCATCGGTCAGCATGACATCTGTCAGCATCATCGCAAATTCGGCGGTAGCCAGCAGGCGGTCGCGACCCTCGATCGTGTCGCTGCACGTGACGGCATATCCTTCGGCGGCGAGCGCGGCGGTGATGACCGTGGCGATCGACGCGTCGTCCTCGACCAGCAGGATCGTGTGGCCGGTCATGGTTTCACCTTCCGGCTCGGGGCAGACCCGGCGACCGGCAGATGCAGCCGAAAATGCGTCAGCCCTTTGGCCTCGTCGCGATCATGCGTCACGCGCCCGTTCATTTCGCGCACCAGTTTCTGCACGAGCGCCAGGCCGAGCCCCTGCCCGCTTTTCTTGCTCGACACGAACGGTTCGAAAATATGGTCGCGCAAGGCCGCCGGCACGCCGCCGCCATTGTCGCTGACACGCAGCTCGATCGGCAGGCGCAGCGGCTTTCCGCCGGCGGCCTGGTGCACCTGGATCCCGCTGGCAAACCGCGTGCGCACGATAATGCGCGGGTTGGCCAGGCCTTCGCAGGCATCGCGCGCATTGGCCATCAGGTTCAGCAGGACTTGCACCAGTTGATCGGGGTTGGCGCTGATCGGCGGCAGGCTCGGGTCGAATTCCTCTTCGACGACGATCCGCCCGCCGGCCGCAAGAATGGCCTGCGCGTGGCGCGATGCCTCGTGCAGGTTGCATTCGGCCTCGGGCTCGGCGCTGCGGCGGCTGAGCGATTGCATCTGGTCGATCAATTTGGCGATGCGGTCGACTTCGCGCGTGATCAGCCCGGTCAGCGCGCGATCGGCCGCGTCGGCCTTGCGATCGAGCAATTGCGCCGCGCCGCGTATGCCTGCGAGCGGGTTCTTGATCTCGTGCGCCAGCACTTCGGGCGCGCGGAGCACTGCATTGCCCGCCTCATCGTCACCCGCCATGCCCAGGGTCAGCGCCTCGACGCCGACCGGTTCCTGCAACACGAGCATCTGCCACCCGGGAAAATGCAGCACCGGCGCGGTGATCAGATCGATCGGCCGCGCGGGTTGATCGAGGATCCGCACCAGCGTGCTGCGCGCGACCAGATTGGCCTCGCGCTCGCTCAACCGTTCGACGATCAGCGGTTCCTCGAACACCAGGACGTGATGGACGTGGCGGCCGATCAGGCGGCTTGCCCCCTGCCCGGCCAGTTGCTCGCCCGCCGGATTGACCGATGCGAGCGACAGATCGGGTGCGAGCAGGAACAGCGCCTGCGGCAGGCTGGCAACCAGGTGCTTCGGGTCAGGGCCGGACCTGGGTTCGGTTACGGGTGCGTCGCTGTGCCAGTCGAACGCAGGGTTCATGCGACCAGTCGCTCGCCCGCCGGATCGAACCGGCCATAGAAATCGGCCAGGCTCGCCAGCACCGCATCGGGATCATCGATGAAATTGACGCGATTGCGAAATTCCGCCGATCCGATCAGGCCCTTGGTGTACCAGCCGAGATGCTTGCGCGCCATGTTGACGCCGACGGTCGTGCCGTAAATGCCCTGCATGTCCTGGTAATGTTCGACGATCACGCGGTATTGCTCGCCGATCGACGGGTCGGCCAGAATTTCGCCGGTATCGAGCCAATGCATGACCTGGCCCAGGAACCACGGGCGGCCATAAGCGCCGCGCCCGATCATCACGCCATCGGCGCCGCTCTGTTCCAGCGCATCGGCGACATCGTCGATCGCGCAGATATCGCCATTGACGATCACCGGGATCGTAACCGCGTCCTTTACCCGGCGTACAAAGCGCCAGTCGGCCGAACCCTTGTACATCTGGTTGCGCGTGCGGCCATGGACTGTGATCATCTGCGCGCCCAGGTCCTGCGCGATGCGCGCCAGTTCGGGCGCATTCAGGCTGTCATGGCACCAGCCCATGCGCATTTTCACCGTCACCGGCACCGAAACCGCGTTGACCGTCGCCTCGATCAGCGATGCGGCAAGTTTCACATCGCGCATCAATGCCGATCCGGCATCGCCATTGACGACTTTGCGCACCGGGCAGCCCATGTTGATATCGATGATCGCGGCGCCGCGATCCTGCGACAGGCGCGCGGCATCGGCCATCTGCGCGGGTTCGCACCCGATCAACTGCATCGACACGGGTTCCTCGATCGGATCCCATGCGGCCTTTTGTATAGACTGCCGCGTTTCGCGGATCGCCGCCGGGCTGGCGATCATTTCGGTGACATTCAGCCCCGAACCATATCGGCGCACCATGCGACGAAACGGCAGGTCGGACACGCCGGTCATCGGCGCGAGCACGACCGGACAATCGATCCGCACGGGACCAACCGAAATGGGCTTCAACACCGGACGATTCACCAGATTGCTCATTCTTGCATCGCTTGCTGCCTAAAAAACAGGCACGCGTTAGCCAATTGCGGGGGCTTGAGCAAGTTTGTAAGGGGCGCACAGCATGAATCCCGCACAACCCCCCAAATCCGGATTTGCCGCAGTGGTCGTTGCCGCGGGCAAAGGCCTGCGTGCGGGCGGCACCGTGCCCAAACAATTCGCGCTGTGGCGCGGCAAACCGCTGGTGCGCCATAGCGTCGAAAGCCTGTTGAAGGCTGGGGCGGATCCGCTGGTCGTAGCCATTCCCGACGATGGCCGCGCCGATGCAGAGGCCGCGCTGGCCGGTCTACCCGTGACGCTGATCGCGGGCGGAGCGACCCGTCAAGCATCGGTATGCGCTGCGCTCGAATGGCTGGGCCACCATGCCGATATCGCTTCGGTGCTGATCCACGATGCCGCGCGGCCCGACTTGCCCGCGCCTGTGATTGCCGCGCTGGTCAAAGCGCTGGACACGGCGCCCGGCGCGATTCCTGTGCTGCCCGTGGTCGACAGCGTCGTGCGCGGACACGATGGCTGGCGCCAGACGGCGGAATCGCGCGACGGGCTATACCGCGTGCAAACCCCGCAGGCGTTCCGCTTTGCCGACATCCTCGCGGCGCACCGCGCGTGGAGCGACGACACCGAGGCGGGCGATGACGCGACCGTGGCGCAGGCCGCGGGACTTGCCATCGCGCTCGTTTCGGGCGACGAGCGGTTGCGTAAAGTAACGTTTGCGCACGATTTTACCGATAAGGATCCTGAAATGAACGCCCATATCGCGGACGTCCGCACCGGCATGGGCTTTGATGTGCACCGGCTTGTCGATGGCGAAGACTTGTGGCTGTGCGGGATAAAGATCGACCATACGCAGGGCCTGTCTGGCCATAGCGATGCCGATGTCGCGATCCACGCGCTGGTCGATGCGCTGCTCGGTGCGATTGCCGCGGGCGATATCGGCGATCATTTCCCGCCGAGCGATCCGCAATGGCGCGGCGCCGCGTCCGATCGCTTTCTGGCGCACGCGGCCGGCCTGCTGCGCGCGCGTGGATTCGCGATCGGCAATGTCGATGTGACGATCATTTGCGAAGCGCCAAAGATCGGGCCGCACAAATTGGCAATGCGCGAAAGGCTGGCTGCAATCATGGACATCGCTGTGGACCGGGTCGCGGTCAAGGCCACTACCACCGAACGCCTGGGCCTGACCGGGCGCGGCGAAGGCATTGCGGCGCAAGCTGTCGCGACGGTGATCGGATCATGATTGCGACGCGCGCTATTCTGGCCCCAATCATGGCGATGCTCGCGCTCGGTTCGGCAAACGCCGCGCAGGCTGCCAACGATGCCTGCATGACCCCGGCCGAACTCAACGCAACGCTGGTCTTTGCGCTGCCATCGGTCATCGAAACCACCGCGCAGATCTGCCGCCCGGTCCTGGGCCGCGATGGCTATCTCGCCACGCAGAGCGCCGATCTCGCCGCGCGCTACCGCATGGGCCAGGCCGCGGCGTGGCCGGTCGCGCGCGCGGCTGTGCTGAAAATCGCCGGCGGCGGCCTGGGCAAATTTGCCGATCTGCTGCCCGACCCCACATTGCAGGACCTGGCGCGCAACACTGTCCAGCAAGCCGTGGTGCAGGGCATTCACCGCGCCGATTGTGCCGACATCGAGCAGGCGCTGGCGCTGATGGCGCCCTTGCCGCCCGAAAACACCGCCGGCCTGATCGCGCTCGTCGTGCGCCGCGTTGAAACGTCAGATTCCGGTAAGACTGTTGTGGCAGGTAGGAAATTGCGCCTGCCGCTGTGCCCCATTACGGCTGTACCGAGCATTGGTATGCCAGATGACGACCTAAACCGCAGCCCCAAAACCCGCAGCAGGCGCATTGAAGGACCCAGGTTTCATGGACCATTTGCTTCCCGCCGACGTGATCGCCCTGGCCGCGCGCGTGATCGCCGAAAACAAGGCAATCGGGCGCACAGTCGCGGTCGCCGAAAGCTGCACCGGCGGCCTGGTCGCAGCGGCCTTGACTGAAATCGCCGGCAGTTCGGCCGTGTTCGATCGCGGCTATGTGACCTATTCGAACGCCGCGAAAATCGACATGCTTGGCGTACCCGAAGACCTGATCGATACCTTCGGCGCGGTCTCGGTCGCGGTCGCATGGTCGATGGCGCAGGGCGCGCTGACCCGGTCAGGCTGCGATGTCGCGGTCGCGATTACCGGGATTGCCGGGCCCGATGGCGGGTCGGAGCAGAAACCGGTGGGCACCGTGGTGTTCGCCTGCGCCGGGCATAACCGCGAAGACGAAGACGCGATCGAGGCCGAAACCAAGCTGTTCGAAGGCGATTTCAGCGGACCGAACGGCCGTTCCGAAGTGCGCCGTCAGGCCGCGCTGGTCGCGCTCGAACTGTTGCTTCCGCCCGCTTCTGCGGAATAAAGCTTGGCCGCGCGCGTTTCAAACGCCGCGACCATCTTGCGAAACGCGCGGTCGAGATACTGCCCGGCCAGTTTCTCGAAAATCGCGCTGCGGAATGTGAATTCGCACACGAAATCGATCCGGCACCCGCCGGCTTCGTTCAGCGCAAACGTCCAGGTGTTCGACAGGCTCTTCATCGGCCCGTCGAGATAATCGACCGTGATTGCGCCTGCCCCGGGTCCGGGTGGGACTTTTGTCACTTTGCTGGTGAATTTCTCGCGCAGCGCGCTGAACCCCACCATCATGTCGGCGATCATCACATGGCCATCGTCGGACTTTACGCGCGTGCCGACGACCCACGGCAGGAATTCGGCGTAACGCTTCACATCGGCCACCAGGTCGAACATCTGTTCGGGCGACCACACCATCTCACGCGTTTCAGCGATGCGCGGCATGTCAGCCAGCCTGTTTAGGCGTCTTGGCCAGTTGGGCCTTGGCCAATAGCGCATCGCGCGACGCGCGCATCTGCGCAAAATCGTCGCCCGCGTGATAGCTCGACCGCGTCAGCGGGCTCGCCGCGACCTGCAGGAAGCCCTTGGCGCGCGCGATCGCGCCATACGCCGAAAACGCCTGCGGCGTGACGAATTCCATCACTTTGGTGTGTTTCGGCGTCGGCTGCAGATATTGCCCCATCGTCAGGAAATCGATCCCGGCAGTGCGCATATCGTCCATCACCTGGTGCACTTCGAGCCGCGCCTCGCCCAGCCCAAGCATCACGCCCGACTTGGTAAACACGCGCGGATCGTGACGCTTGACCTCTTCGAGCAGGCGCAGCGACGCATAATAGCGCGCGCCCGGCCGGATCGTGGGATACAACCGCGGCACGGTTTCCAGGTTGTGGTTATACACATCGGGCCCGGCCGCCATGATCGCCTCGACCGCGGCGACCATCTTGCCCCGGAAATCGGGCGTCAGGATTTCGATCGTCGTACCCGGCGTCTGCTCACGCAAAGCCTGGATAACCTTGACGAACTGCGACGCGCCGCCATCGGGCAGATCGTCGCGATCGACCGAGGTAATCACGATGTGCTGCAAGCCCAGCCGCGCGGCCGCTTCGGCAACATGGCCCGGCTCGCTATGATCGACCGCGCGCGGCATGCCGGTCTTGACGTTGCAGAACGCACAGGCGCGCGTGCACACATCGCCCAGGATCATCACCGTCGCATGCTTCTTCGTCCAGCATTCGCCGATATTGGGGCACGCCGCCTCTTCGCACACAGTGTTCAGCTTCAGGTCGCGCATCAGCTTGCGCGTCTCGTTATAGCCGTGACTGGTCGGCGCCTTGACGCGGATCCAGTCAGGCTTGCGCTGGCGAACAGGCGCAGCGTCACCCGCTGCTGAAGACGAATCCGGGCGGGCGTTGGCGGTCGTTTGGTCGGTCATGCGGTGCAGATAATCCTTTGCAGCGCGAATTGCCAGACCCCAACACCAGTTGCACTCACGCGCAGTTCCCGCCATTGGATCGGCGCCGATAACGCAGGGAGCAACACAAATGGCCGATCCCCTCTCGCCCGAGCTCAACCACCTGATCGACGGCTATCGCCGCTTTCGCCAGCAGGACTGGACGCCGAAACTCGAGCGCTGGCGCGAATTGCGCGACGGCCAATCGCCGCAAGTGATGGTGATCGCCTGTTCCGACAGCCGCGTCGACCCCGCCCAGGTGTTCGACACCGACCCTGGCGAAATGTTCGTCGTGCGCAATGTCGCCGCGATGGTCCCCCCGTTCGAAACCACGCCCGGCCGCCACGGCGTCTCGGCCGCGCTCGAATTCGCGGTGCAGGTGCTGAAAATCAAGGAAGTGATCGTGCTCGGCCACGGCATGTGCGGCGGCTGCAAGGCGGCGCTGGACCAGAGCCTGCAGGGAACCGAGCCCGGCCAGGGCGGTTTCATCGCCGACTGGATCGCACTGCTCGACGAAGCACGCGGGCCGGTCGTCGCGCAATACGGCACCACCGGACGCGAAGCCGAACGCGCAATGGAACAGGCAGGCGTGCGCACCAGCCTCGCCAATCTGCGCACGTTTCCCTATGTCGCGCAAAAGGAAGCCGCGGGCGAATTGCGGCTCACCGGCGCATTTTTCGCAATCAGCGACGGTTTGCTGCACGTCATGGATGCGGACGGGGTGTTTACGGCTGTTGATTAAGGGCCTCCGGCGGCAAAGGGCCGGGGGGCCCTTTGAACCCGTTACCGTTTTGAACTGCGCGTTGCCTCACGCGTTTGCGCGCCCCCGCGTAGCGGTTTCATCGTCTCCCGACGCAGCGGCGGGATGCATGGCCGAACTGACACATCAACGCGGACGATAACGGGTTCAAAGGGCCCCCGGCCCTTTGCCGCCGGAGGCCCTTAAAAACCCCGAACCCCAGACACAAAAACGGCGGCCCTTTTGCAAGGGCCGCCGTATTCTGTCGTGCCGATAGCTTACTTGCCGGCGGCTTTCTGGTCGGCATAGATCGACCACAACTGGGCGATACCAACGCGGGTCCCGCCGACTTTCGCCAGGTTTGCCTTGGCGTCGGGGAATTTGCCTTCGTCGATCTGCGCGATCGCGAGGCGGGTCAGGATACGATCCTTGTCCGCATCGACGCCGCCTTTGCTCAGCGCGAGCGTGTACATTTCCTCGGCCTTCGCGGGATCTGCATACGACAGGTAGGTGTCGCCCGCAGCCGAGGCGACTTTACCCGATGGCGCAGCGGCGGCTTCCTTTGCCAGGCTCGGCAGCGATGCCTTGTCGGTTGCGATACGCGGGCCGCCCTGGGTCATGACGTCCTTGACGAACGTGTCCGATGCCTTGAGCGCGCCGCTGGCGACACCTTGTTGGGCGATACGCACGGCTTCACCCGGATAACGGCGGGCGTCGACTGCCTGCAGATAGGCGATATATTCGCGCTCGACCAATTTCGGATCGAGCTTCAGTGCGCCGGCCTGGTCCATCAGGCGGCTGACGTCGAGCTCTTCCTGGCTGGTGAAATTGGTCGCGCTGTTGCGTACCAGTTGTGTCGCGCCCAGCCAGTTCATCGGCGTGGGGTAAGCCGACACGAGCAGCAGCGCCCATTCGGTCGATTCGGCGGGCAGTTTCGACGTATAGGCAATGCGGTTGCCGCGGTTGTACCAATCTTCGGGGATCGGCGCACCGGCGGCCTTGCGCGCGGCGATCGCGGCTTTCAGCGCGTCGAGGCCCTGCTTGGGCTGACCGGCGGATGCGTACGATTCGGCCAGCATCTGCGGCACGGCGTCATCGACCTTGGGGTCCGCCATCAGCGGGGACAGGTATTTGATCGAGGTCGGATAATCCTTGGCGACATAGGCGGTCTGGCCCAGCATCGCACCGACCGAGGCGGCCTGGTTCGGCTGAAGCTGGCCGCTGTCGAGCATCGCCTGCAGGCCTTTGGTGGTCAGCGCGGTGTCACCGGTAAAGCCGCCGACCTGACGCTCCCAGTCGCCAAAGATCAGGCGATCGAGCGGCGATTTCACCGAAGATTCCATCGCTGCCAATTGCGGGACCAGCGGTTCGGCACCGGCCTTCAGTTCGGCGTCGGGCACTTTGCCCTTCTTGGCGAGCAGTTCGTTGAACGATTTCTGGAACGGCCCGGCAACTTTGGTGAACTCGGGCGAATTGGAAACCTTTGGCGCGTCCTTGGCGACGGCCGGGACTGCGCTGGCGACGCCGAGCGCCGCGATCACTGCCAACGGTGCAGCAGCGAGCGCCGCAGCGACCACGGGCCGACCGAAAGATGCAAATGTACCCCGCATAATATCTACTCTCCAATTTCGCCCGGAACGCAGCGCGGCATGGGTCCCCCGCTGAGTCCGAGCGATTGATGTGCCGTGTCGTTTGACGCGGTTTTTGCGCCTTTGCAACGTCTTCTGGCTAAGGATCTTGCGGTGAACGCCAATTGAACGGCGTTTCGTATCACGCAGGCCGGCAATTGGCTCGATTTCGGGCAAGCCAGATGTGGAAAAAACCACCCTTGGGCTTGCCACGACTGGCCTTTGGCGCCGTGCCGGTCTAGGGCCAGAGGCCTAAACCCGTATGGCAAGCATGCCGCGATGACAGCATCGCGACACCCCAGATTTGCCCAGAAGCGAGAACGCCCCACGTGAGCGATGAAAACATGATCGATCCCCCTGTCCCAACCGGGCAGCCGGAATTTCAGAAGATCGACATCGTTGATGAAATGAAATCGAGCTATCTCGATTACGCGATGAGCGTGATCGTGTCGCGCGCCCTGCCCGATGTGCGCGACGGCCTGAAGCCGGTTCACCGCCGCATCCTGTGGACCAGCCACGAAAACGGCTTCACGCCCAACAAGCCCTATCGCAAATCGGCGCGTATCGTTGGCGATTGCATGGGCAAATACCATCCGCACGGCGACTCGGCGATCTATGACGCGCTGGCGCGCATGACGCAGGATTGGTCGATGCGCCTGCCGCTGATCGATGGTCAGGGGAACTTCGGTTCGATGGATCCCGATCCGCCGGCGTCGATGCGCTATACCGAGGCGCGCCTGGCCAAAGTCGCCGAAGCGCTGCTCGCCGACATCGAAAAAGACACCGTCGATTTTCAGCCCAACTACGATGGCGCCGAAAACGAACCGCAAGTCCTGCCCGCCCGCTTTCCCAACCTGCTCGTCAATGGCGCCGGCGGCATCGCGGTCGGCATGGCGACCAACATTCCGCCGCACAACCTGGGCGAAGTGATCGACGCGTGCTTCGCGTATATGGACAACCCGGCGATCACGATCGACGAGCTGATCCGCATCGTCCCCGCCCCCGATTTTCCGACCGCCCCGCTGATCCTGGGCACCCACGGCGCGCGCAAGGCGTATACCGAAGGGCGCGGATCGATCATCATGCGCGCGCGGCATATCGTCGAGGAAACGCGCGGCCGCGGTGATGGCCGCCGCTCGATCGTGCTGACCTCGATCCCGTATCAGGTCGGCAAATCGGGCCTGGTCGAAAAGATCGCCGAAGCCGCCAAGGACAAGCGGATCGAAGGCATTGCCGACATCCGCGACGAATCGAACCGCGAAGGCGTGCGCGTCGTCATCGACCTGAAACGCGATGCCACGCCCGAAGTCGTGCTGAACCAGTTGTGGCGCAACACCCCGGCGCAGTCGAATTTCCCCGCCAACATGCTCGCGATCCGTGGCGGCCGCCCCGAAACGCTGACGCTGAAGGACATCATCGAAAGCTTCGTGCGCTTCCGCGAGGAAGTGATCACGCGCCGCACAAAATTTGAACTGATGAAAGCGCGCGATCGCGCCCACATCTTGCTCGGCCTGGTGATCGCGGTCACCAATCTCGACGAAGTGGTGAAAATTATCCGCGCCTCGCCCAACCCGGGCGTCGCGCGCGAAACGCTGCTCGCCCGCGAATGGCCGATGGGCGATATCGCGCCCTATATCCGCCTGGTCGAAGCGATCGAGGACGACGTGTCCACCGATGCGGCGACTTATCGCCTGTCGGAAACGCAAGTCCGCGCGATCCTGGAACTGCGCCTCGTCCGCCTGACCGCGCTCGGCCGCGATGAAATCGGCGACGAGCTCGAAATCCTGTCGAAAGCGATCACCGAATACCTGTCGATCCTGGCCGACCGAGTAAAGCTGTACGGCGTGATGCGCGACGAATTGATGGCCGTGCGCACGACCTATGCGACCCCGCGCCTGTCGGAAATCACCGCGCCGGCCGATGGCATCGAAGACGAAGACCTGATCGAACGCGAAGACATGGTCGTCACGATCACGCTCGACGGCTATATCAAGCGCACCCCGCTTTCGACGTTCCGCGCGCAGAACCGCGGCGGCAAAGGCCGCTCGGGCATGGCGACCAAGGACGAAGATGCGATCGGCACGATGTTCGTCGCCAGCACGCACACGCCGGTGCTGTTCTTCTCGACCGCGGGCAAAGTCTATCGCCTGAAAGTCTGGCGCCTGCCCGAAGGCGGCGCGGTCACGCGCGGCCGCCCGGTGGTCAACCTGCTGCCCGCGCTCGACCAGAACGAAACGATCGCCGCCGTGCTCGCCCTGCCCGAAGACGAAACCGAATGGGGCAAGCTGAACGTGATGTTCGGTACCGCGCTCGGCAATGTCCGCCGCAATTCCATGGACGCGTTCGCCAATATCCCGTCGAACGGCAAATACGCGATGCGCTTTGAAGAAGGCGATAACGACCGCCTGATGGGCGTCGCGCTGCTGTCCGACGGCGACGACGTGCTGCTGGCCAGCCGCCAGGGCAAGGCAATCCGTTTCCCCGGCAACGACGTCCGCGAATTCCAGAGCCGCCAGTCGACCGGCGTGCGCGGCATGCTGCTGAAAGACGGCGACGAAGTGATCTCGCTGTCGATCCTGCACCGCGTCGGCACCCGCGACCAGGACGAACGCGACGAATACTTGCGCTTCGCCCCGTGGAAACCCGACCGCGAAGGCGAACCCGCGATGGACCCCGAACGCTTTGCGGCGCTCGCCGAAGCCGAACAGTTCATCCTGACCGTCTGCGCCAATGGCTATGGCAAGCTGTCGTCGGCCTATGAATACCGCCGCACCGGCCGCGGCGGCCAGGGCATCGTCAACATCGACAACATCGAACGCAACGGGCCGGTAGTGGCCAGCTTCCCGACAATCCGCGCCGACCAGCTCATGCTCGTGACCGACCAGGCCAAACTGATCCGCCTGCCGCTGACCACGCTCCGGGTCATCGGCCGCGGCACCGCCGGCGTCCGCCTGTTCAACGTCGCCGACAAGGAACACGTCGTCAGCGCCGCCCGCCTGGCAGAAGATGTCGCAGACGAAGCGGTAGAATCGGCGCCCGAAACCGACCCCACGGACATCGAGCCCACCGAAGAATGAACCCGACCACCGCCTACAAAATCCTGACCGCCGAACAGTGGGCCGCCTGGCAGTCCACCGGCACCTTCACCGGCGCCCCGGTCGACATAGCGGATGGCTACATCCACATGTCGACCGCCGACCAGGTGACAGAAACGGCCGACAAACACTTCGCCGGCCAGGATGACCTGTTCGTGGTAACAATAGACCTGTCCGCAATGGGCGATGCGATCGTCTGGGAACCTTCGCGCGGCGGCGCGCTATTCCCCCACGCCTACGCCCCCCTGCCCCTGACAACAGCCCAAGCCGCCATCCCGCTAACGCGCGAAGACAGCGCAGTAATCCTCCCCGAACCGGGGAGGTGGCAGCCCCAAAGGGGCTGACGGAGGGGGCAGGCCCAACGCGAAACGCTATGCCGTTTATTCGCTCGACATCAATGTTATCAGCAACATCGCCAAGCTACATATTTATGTATCATAACGGAAATTTCGGTTTGAAGTCTGGACTGATCCAAACCTTCGCCGATCTTCGATCCATCTTGTCCGGTAATTCGATCGGATTAATTGAGTCCAGGAATCCAAGGAAACTATCGCAGACCGTGCTGATTTTGTCGAAATCACGATTCCAGAAAAACACGCATCCCGTGTGCCTCACGTCCATCAAGGTGAAGTGACCTCCCGCATTTTCTGCGATTGGAAATGAAGTTCGTGAGATGCCGAACTCATAGTTTTCAAATATCTTACGACATTCCAGAATTTCATTCACCGGAATAAACTGCCTAATTCCGGCCATTTCTTCTAGATCATCGATCCTATAGGCGTTTGATTTGAGGGATGCGCCGTCATATTGACCGACAAAAAATTTATAATCAGGATCAATATCGCCGCCCAATTGCGAGACGAGTTTTGCGATATCTTCTGCTGAAGCTGATCCAGCATTTCTCAATGCAACTCTGATCATCCCTGGAATTCCCGTAGTTACATCACCAGGCCCGCGATTATCGATCAACCAGCGACTGACTGCTGGCCGTCGATTTCCCCCACCCCGGTAAGCGTCAGCACACCAGTTCCCGGCAATTCCACCCGCAATTCAAGCGTCCCGCCTGCAGCCTCCACAAACCGCCGCAGCGTGGAGAGATACAGGTCGGTCTGCCGCTCGATCTTGACAACCGAAGGCTGCTTGATGCCCAGACTCTGGGCAATCTGTTCCTGGCTGCGTTCGGCCAGTTTGCGCAGCGCCTTCAACCCCTCGACCTCACGATGAAGTTCGGCGGCACGGCTCTTGATCCGTTCCTGGCGATCTTTGGGAAGGCGCGCCATCATATCTTCGTGGGTGACACCCATTGCTCATCCTTTCAACGTTTCGAGATGCGCGGCGAACCGGGCATCTGCCTTGGCGATCAGCGTCTTGTAGAACCGCCGCTGCCCGACTCCACTTTTGTCGCCCGCGACCAGGACGATCGCGCGGCGTTTTGGGTCGAAGGCGAAAGCCAGTCGCCAAACGCCATCATCGGCGGTAAACCGTAGTTCCTTCATATTGCCGTACTTCGATCCAACAAGTGTATCGGCGTGCGGCCGCCCGAGCGTCGGACCGCTCAAAGCCAGAAGCTCGGCCATCGTAAACAACTCGTCCTGGACAGAAGCCGGCAATGCTTCCAGTTCGGGCATGAACGCGTCGTGATAGAGAACCGCCCATTGCATACTGCTAGATAGCATTGCCGAAACGAGCTGTCTATAGCCTATAGGCTATATAGCCTAAGCAAGCAATCTTGGCCTGATCGCATTAAACGCCAACGAAATGCGCGGAACATCGCTGCCATGCACTTCGACAAAATGCTCCAGCCACGCGGGGAACAGCACGACCAACCCTGCCTCTGGTTGCAACCGCACTTCAGTATAGGCGTTCGGCCCACCACCCTTCGCCTCACCAGTCACCGCGCCCGGGCGTGGATCGCGCAAGACCAACGGGCCCGCGCCGGGTGGGACTTGCAGGTAGAACACGCCGCTGAGCAGGCAGCCGTCGTGCATGTGCGCGAAATTGAAGCCGCCGTTGTCGTGGATGTTGATCCATGAGGTCAGTTTGAAGTCTACGGGCGTGCCGTATGTCTGGCGCAGTGAGTCTGTGCACAGTCCTATGAGTATTTCGCGCAATTCAGCGAATAGCGGCTGATCGAGCACGGCCATGTCTGCGCTGTTCCAGCCATGGCGGTTGGTGCGGCCGGCGGGGGTTGGCGATGCGGCGCGCATGGCCTCCACTTCTGCGACCCATTGCGCGAAGCGCGGGGCGAGCGAGACCAGGCGGGCCTGCCAGATGCGCGTGATGAACAGGTCGTGCGCCGTCACCGTAATCGCGGGTTTTGCGGGTTGCGGTGTGGGTGTGCCGAAGCCGAAATTGATGGTCTTGGTCATTGGGATTTTGCGCCGTTCAGCATTCGGGGTCACCGTGTTGTGGTGTCGCAACAGGGTATGGATCGTGCCGGTCCGCCGGGTCAACTCTCAACGCGGTTTGATCTTGGTGGCTAAATCTTGCGCACAACGTTGGCCGTACGAAACACCGTAGCCTCGCCCCTCAGGGGAGGGGTTGGGGAGGGGTGTCCGGCGCCGATTGGTTATGCGACGCCGCGGCGCCGTACACCCCCACCCAACCCTCCCCCTTCAGGTGGAGGGCTTTTCAATTCGCGCTGTGGGTCTGATTATCGGTTCGATGCGCTAAACCAATTGAAGATCGTCAGTCCGCGCGCGTTCGTTGGTAAGCTCCCCATTTGCCGGCAGCAGATGCTTGAGATCACGCTTCGGCGGCGCGCCGAACATGCGGGTGTATTCGCGGCTGAATTGCGATGCGCTTTCGTAGCCGACTTCGAACGCGGCGGTTTCTGCGTTGACGGAGGTGGTGACCATCAGGCGGCGCGCTTCGAGCAGGCGGAGTTGTTTCTGGTATTGCAGCGGGGTCAGCGAGGTCAGCGCCTTGAACTGGCGGTGGAAGGCCGAGGGGCTGAGGTGGGCGATCTGGGCGAGGTCTTCGATGCGGACAGGTTCGGCGAAGCGTTCGCGCAGGCTGCGCATGGCGTCGATGACCGGTTGCGACGGGCTGCTGGCCAGGGCGACGCGCGCGATGTCCGGGCCTTGCGGGCCGGTCAGCAGCCAGTAGCAGATTTCGCGCATGATCAGCGGGTATAGTGCGGGGATTGCCGCGGGCGTGTCGAGCAGGCGAACCAGGCGCACCGCGCAATCGAGCAGCGGGCCGCGGAAATCGGCCACGAACACGCCGCGGCCGACTTCGCCGGTCGGTGGGCTCAGGGTGTCGATCTGTGTTGCCACGCTGCGCATGATCGCGTGATCGAGCGCGAACGCCAGGACCAGGCAGGGTTTGTCGGGGCTGGCCTTGATCACGCGGCCGATTGATGGGGTTTCGAATCCGACGACCAGCGCCTCGCCCGCGCGGTATTCCAGGCGGTCGTCGCCGAATGTCGCCCACTTTGCGCCTTGCGCGACGACGCACAGCACGGGGCCAGATAGCCGGTGCGTCGGCGGTTTCGGGTGGTCGGATCGCATGATGATCAGCGTTTCGATCGGGGTCGGGTATGGGCTGGCGCCGGTCTGCCGATCGGTGAAATCCAGCATTGCTTCGACCAGGTCCTGCAACATGCGTGCCTCCATTTAGAGCGCCTGACCTAAGCCTCGCAGCAGGAATAGGCAAGAACTTGCATGGTTCCGGTATTCAGTTGCCCACGCGCCAGGGCCTATACCGAGTATGGTAATCCAACCCGGAGCGCATCATGGCCACGAAAAATACAGAGTCTTCAAGCGATCGTATCGCAATCATCACTGGCGGAAGTCGCGGCATCGGCCGGGCAACCGTGCTGGCCCTCGCCCAGGGCGGCGTACGCTCGATCTTTACCTACAAGGCAAATCGTACAGAAGCCGACGCGGTGATTGCACTGACCACCGCCATCGGCGCGCCCGCTGTCGCGATCCAGCTCGATGTGAGTGACGCCGCAACGTTTGGTGGTTTCGTCGCGCAGGTGAGCTCGGCGTTGAAGGATATGGGGGCCGATCGGTTCGACTATCTGGTCAACAATGCCGGCACGTCGTCGACCGCGACATTGGCCAATGGCACCGCCGAAGAACTGGACGCGCAGTTCGCGGTGCATTTCAAAGCCGTGTTCCTGCTGTCGCAGGCGCTCGTGCCGGTGATGAACGATGGCGGGCGGATCGTGAATATCTCGTCCGGGCTGGCGCGCTTCACGTTGAACGGCCGCGCGATCTATGGCCCGATGAAGGCGGCGGTCGAATCCCTGACGAAGTATATGGCGTTGGAACTCGGGCTGCGCCGGATTGCGGTCAATGTCGTCGCGCCCGGCGCCACGGCCACGGATTTCAGCGGTGGGATCGTGCGTGACAATCCCGATGTGAACAAGATGGTGGCCAGCCATACCGCGCTTGGCCGCGCCGGTGGACCTGATGATGTCGCGCCGGTCATCGCGGGGCTGCTGTCGGACGCATTTGGCTGGGTCAATGGCCAGCGGATCGAAGTCGCCGGCGGCGTCCACATCTAGGTTGCCCAATGCCACCGCCGGTGCCAAAGCCCCAACCATGGGACATCAGGTACACATCATCGGCGGTGGCATGGCTGGCAGCGAGGCCGCCTGGCAGCTCGCGCGGCGCGGGGTGCATGTGCGCCTGTCCGAAATGCGTGGGGGCGGAGACCAGTCGCCCGCGCACCAGGGGACGGGGCTGGCGGAGCTGGTCTGTTCGAATTCGTTCCGGTCCGACGATCATGTCAGCAATGCGGTCGGGTTGCTGCACCATGAAATGCGCAATTGCGACAGCCTGATCATGGCGGCCGCCGCACGCGCGCAAGTGCCGGCGGGGTCGGCGCTGGCGGTCGATCGCGATGTGTTTTCGGCCGCGGTCGAGGAAGCTTTGGCCAGCCTGCCCACGCTCGAAGTGGTGCGGGAACGGGTCGATGCCATTCCGACCGATGGCCATGTGATCGTTGCGACCGGGCCGTTGACGGCGCCGGCTCTCGCGGGCGCGATCGGCGCGGCGACGGGCGCGGATGCGCTGGCGTTTTTCGACGCGATTGCGCCGATCGTGCACCATGACAGCATCGACATGGACATCTGCTGGAAAGCGTCGCGCTGGGACAAGGGCGAGGCCGATTACATCAATTGCCCGATGGACCGCGACCAGTACCTGGCGTTTCACGACGGGCTGATCACCGGCGAAAAGACCGAATTCCGCGAGTGGGAGGCCAACACCCCCTATTTCGAAGGCTGCATGCCGATCGAGGTGGCCGCCGCGCGCGGGGTCGATACCTTGCGGTTCGGGCCGATGAAGCCGGTGGGGCTCGACAATCCGCGCACCGGGCGCTGGCCGCATGCGGTCGTGCAATTGCGCCAGGATAACAAGCTGGGCACTTTGTGGAATATCGTCGGGTTTCAGACCAAGCTGAAACACGCCGAACAGGTCCGGCTTTTTCGCACGATCCCGGGGCTGGAAAAGGCCGAATTCGCGCGGCTCGGCGGGTTGCATCGCAATACGTTTATCCAGTCGCCCAAAGTGCTCGATCGCCAATTGCGGCTGCACAATGATCCGCGCGTGCGTTTTGCCGGGCAGATCACCGGGTGCGAAGGCTATGTCGAAAGCGCGGCGATCGGACTGCTGGCGGGGCTGATGACCGCGGTGGAACTGGGTGGGCGCGAATGGACCACGCCGCCGCGCACCAGTGCGCTGGGCGCGCTCTTGTCGCATGTTACCGGCGATGCGGTAGCCGAAACGTATCAGCCGATGAATGTGAATTTCGGGCTGTTTCCGCCGCTCGACGCCTCGGTCAAGAAGAAGCAGCGCAAGGAAGGGTACACCTCGCGCGCCAAGGAGGACCTAGTCCCCTGGCTCGGGGTGATCGGCTGAGTCCTTCTTGCATTTGCAGGACTGTTTGCGGGGTTTGGCCTTGGTTGTGGCGAAGTCGTCGCGGCTGAGGTAGCCCTTGCCGTTCTTGTCGGCGGCCTTGAACTTGTTGATCAGTTTGACCGACCATTCGTCGAAGGTCAGCAGGTTGTTGCCGTCGACATCGAGCTTGCGGAACGCCCTGGCGCGCGGGGCGAGCATTTCGGACATCGTGATCTTGTTGTCGTGGTTGCGGTCGAGGCGGTCGAAGCGTTTTTGTTCTTTGGTTGCTTCGGGGACGCCGGGGAGATCGGGGCCGGTGGCGTCGCCGGCGTCGGATTCCGGCAGGGGCTCGTCGGTGGCGCTGGCTTTTGGCGCGGCGAGTGCGAGGTGCGGAACCTGGGGCGCGTTGTCGGATGCTGCCCGGCCCTGCCACCAGAATATGCCTGCCGCTACGAGCAGTAGCGCGCCCAGGGCGCCGATCACTATTCTGTCCATAATTTTGCCCGCCCCTGATTGTGCGCGAGCCTAGGGCCGGGCGCGGGGTGTGGCGAGATTGAGACCCGGCCGATTTGGCGGGACCGGTGGAGTCTGACCCTGGGCTTGGGCTTGGTCCTGTCCTCTTCCTCGTCCCGGTCAAACTTGCATGAATGGCACCAAAAACAAGTCCCGCTCATCCTGAGCCCGTCGAAGGATGCGCGCTACGGTCTGACTGGGCGATGTTGCCAACGCGTTGGGCAAGCGTTGGCGCGCATCCTTCGACGGGCTCAGGATGAGCGAATGTTTTTATGAAACGGCTCAGGATGAACGGGGGTGGTTATAAATCAGTGTCTTGGCAACAAACCTGCAGGCGGGGATTAACGCCCCAACCACCCCTTGCGCAGCGCCCCGAGCATCACCCGCCACGGCGCGGCATCCCCGGCCCGGTCGAAATGGTCGATCAGGACGAGCGGGCGCAAAGCGCGCGGCACGGTGGTCGTGTCAAACCCGTGCCCATGCGCCCAATCGGTCGCGAGCGTGGACAGCGCAGGCGTCGGCGCGATCCCCGCCAGGCGCGCCAATGCAACAATCGCCCCGGCCCGCGCCGCATCGAGCGCAGCACCGCCATCTTCGCCGACGACTTGCGCTTCCCAGCCATCGACCAGCGCGCCCAGCGCGGCGCATTCTTCATCCCAGGCGACCAGCACCGCCAACAGCGGCTCGCCGCGCGGACGTTTCTCCGCTGGCTCGGCCAGGCGGTCGCGCCACCAGGCCAGGCGGAGCTGGATCATGATCGGTTCGCGCCCGGCGCGCGCGGCGTCGGCGAGCCGGCGGTCGAGTGCGAGCAGGCCGGTCCATGCGGGGCGCAGTGCGCGCGGTGCATAGGCGATCGCCAGGCGCTCGGGCGGCGTCAGCCATTCTTCGGCAATATCGTGCATGGATGTGGTGAGCGGGGGTGCCGGATCAGACACCGCCCCGCCCTTCCCCTGTCAGTCGGCTATCAGCGATAGCACACCTTGCGCACGGCGTCGGCGATCTTGCTGGGGTTGACCAACGCGATCTTTTCCAGATTGGCCGCATACGGCATCGGCACGTCTTCGTTGCACACGCGCAGGACCGGGGCATCGAGATAGTCGAAGCCTTCGTCCATCGCGATCGCGATGATTTCCGACGCGATCGAGCAGACCGGAAAGCCTTCTTCGGCGACGACCATGCGATTGGTGCGCGACAGGCTTTCCAGCACGGTCGCCTTGTCGAGCGGGCGCAGTGTGCGCAAGTCGACGATTTCGGCTTCGATGCCTTCTTCGGCGAGCTTTGCGGCGGCTTCGAGCGCCATGCCGACGCCGATCGAATACGTGACGATCGTCACGTCCTTGCCCGGGCGGACGATCCGCGCCTTGCCGATCGGCAGGACGTGATCATCGAGCTGCGGCACGTCGAAGCTGCGGCCATAGACCAGTTCGTTTTCCAGAAACACGACCGGGTCTTCGCTGCGGATCGCGGCTTTCAACAGGCCCTTGGCATCGGCCGCGTCATAGGGCGCGATCACGATCAGGCCGGGGACGGACGCGTACCACGGGCCATAGTTCTGGCTGTGCTGCGCGCCGACGCGCGATGCCGCGCCGTTGGGGCCGCGAAACACGATCGGGCAACGCATCTGGCCGCCCGACATGTAGTTGGTCTTGGCCGCCGAGTTGATGATGTGGTCGATCGCCTGCATCGCGAAATTGAACGTCATGAATTCGACGATCGGGCGCAAACCGCCCATCGCGGCGCCGGTGCCGATGCCGGCAAAGCCGTATTCGGTGATCGGCGTGTCGATCACGCGGCGCGGGCCGAATTCGTCGAGCAGGCCTTGCGTGACTTTGTAGGCGCCCTGGTACTGTGCGACTTCTTCACCCATCACGAAAACGCGGTCGTCGGCACGCATTTCCTCGGCCATCGCATCGCGCAGCGCTTCGCGAACGGTCGTGGAAACCATCGCGGTGCCTTCCGGCACTTCAGAGGAGGCTGGTGCTGCGACTGGTGCCTTTGCGACCGGTTCGGCAGGCTTGGCTTCTGGCGCAGGCGCTGGCGCGGCTGCAGGTTCTGGCGCGGCCGCTTTGGCCGGGGCTGGCTCTTCGTCATCGCCCTGCAACGTGGCGATAACGGTGCCGACCTTAACCCCTTCGGTTCCTGCAGCGATGACCAGATCGCCAATCACGCCTTCGTCGACGGCTTCGAATTCCATCGTCGCCTTGTCGGTTTCGATCTCGGCGAGGATGTCGCCCGATTTCACGGTGTCGCCGGGCTTGACCAGCCATTTGGCAAGCGTGCCTTCCTCCATGGTGGGGGACAGCGCGGGCATTTTGAGGTCGATCGCCATATCAGTAATTTTCCACCAGCACGTCGGTGTACAATTCGGCCAGAGCCGGTTCGGGAGAGTTTTCGGCAAAGTCTGCGGCGGCCGCTACGGTCGCGCGGATCGCTTTGTCGATGTCTTTCATCTTTTCCTCGGTCACGCCGCGCTTCAGCAGTTCCTGCTTGGCCGCTTCGATCGGATCGTGATGGTCGCGCATATCCTGCACTTCTTCACGCGTGCGATATTTCGCCGGGTCGGACATCGAATGGCCGCGATAGCGATAGGTCTTCAATTCCATCAGCACCGGGCCATTGCCGGCGCGGACGTAATCGAGCGCGACTTCGGTCGCCTGGCGCACTTCGAGCACGTCCATGCCGTTTACATCCATGCCCGGGATGCGGAACGCGGTGCCGCGGCGATAAAAATGCGTTTCGGCCGAGCCGCGGCTGACCGCGGTGCCCATGGCGTAGCCGTTGTTTTCAACGACGAAAATGATCGGCAGTTTCCACAAAGCGGCCATGTTGAACGTTTCGTAGACCTGGCCCTGGTTGGCCGCGCCGTCGCCGAAATAGGCGATGCACACGCCGCCATCGTCGCGGTATTTGTGGCCGAAGGCGAGACCCGCGCCCAGCGGCACTTGCGCGCCGACGATGCCGTGGCCGCCGTAGAATTTGTGCTCGGTCGAAAACATGTGCATCGAACCGCCCTTGCCGTGCGAAATCCCCGCACCGCGCCCGGTCAGTTCGGCCATGATCACATTGGGATCGATGCCATAGGCCAGCATGTGGCCATGGTCGCGATAGCCGGTGATCACGCTGTCGTGGCCGCCCTTCAGCGCCGACTGCACGCCGACCGCGACCGCTTCCTGCCCGATATACAGATGGCAGAACCCGCCGATCAGACCCAGGCCGTACAATTGCCCGGCGCGTTCCTCGAACCGGCGGATCAGCACCATCTGTTCGTAGAACTGCAGCAACTCGGCATCGCTGGCGTCATAGCGTTTGTTGTTCGCATGCGCCTGTTGCAGGCTGCGCAGCGCAAACACCGCATCATCTTCGCCGGCGATGGTTTCCGCGTCGATCACTTGCGCGATGACGGGGGTTTCAGCCTTGGGAGTTTTTGCAGCCCCTGTGGTGCTGGAGCGTGGGGCGCGTGCGCGCACGGGTTTGGCCAAGGTGAGGAGTTCCTTTTGTGTGGCAGCCTCTGATCGGTTCGCACGGGGGCCGCGAAGCCCCTGTCGAACCCGTGCGCAGTCTATAAGACCAAGAAACAGCGCGACGCAACGTGCAACAGCGGCCTTGCGGCTCTAACGGATAGCTATTCGCGCAAATAACCATTTTAGCCATAACCGATTACCAATATGGTGATAAGCTCGTGCAAATCGCTGTTGCCTGCGGCAAAGCCGCACTGCACCATGCGCAATGCGGGCGCGCAACGCGTCTGCAAGTTGCTGTCGGTTGGTGGTTTTTGGTGTGTGGGAAATGGTGCGCCCAGAACGATTCGAACGTCCGACCCTCAGATTCGTAGTCTGATGCTCTATCCAGCTGAGCTATGGGCGCAAAAGCCATTTCAAGTCTGCCACTTGGGCAGATCCCCGCGAAACCATGTCATCCGCGCTATGCGGGGGAAATGGTGCGCCCAGAACGATTCGAACGTCCGACCCTCAGATTCGTAGTCTGATGCTCTATCCAGCTGAGCTATGGGCGCCGGGGAGACGCGCACTTAGGTGCCGGCGCCGGGCTTGGCAAGACATATTCGACAAATTTGCGCATGCCTCAAACGAACTGCGCGACGAGCTGCGCCAGCGGGATGTCGAGCGGCGGCATTGGCCGGTCGAGCAGCCGGTGGGGCGCGCACCAGGCGAGTGTTGCGCCCTCCTGGCTGACCACTTCGCCGTGCCACGCGCGGCAGGCGTACAGCAGCAGCACGACCGCGCGCCCGTCTTCGCTCGCGGCAAAGCCTAGCGGCATGAATGCGTCCGGTTCGGCTTCGATGCCCAGTTCCTCGTGCAATTCGCGCACCAGCGCGGCGCGTGGCCCCTCGCCCGGTTCGACTTTGCCGCCGGGGAATTCCCACAGGCCGCCATGCTGGCGCCCGGCGGGGCGTTGTTGCAGAAGGACCTGGCCGTCGGCGGCGATCAAGGCCGCCGCGACCACGAGCAGTGCGCCAGGGCGTGTAGGTTTCAGTTTATCGTCCGGCATGCTGCGGTGTGCCTATATAATGTCTAACGAATTGTTAGGCACGCTGGCCTAGGCTGACGGCGGGCTGATCATCGGAAACACAGGTGCGGAATTTCACGAGACGATTGCTGCACGACAATTCGGGGGCGACCGCTATCGAATACGGGTTGATCATCGGCCTGATCTCGGTGTCGATCATCGTCGGAATGCAGAATTTCAGCAACCAGTTGGTGGTCCTGTACCAGATCGTCGATGGCTATACGAGCAGTGCGCAGAACAAGCATTAAGCCGATCTTAGACTTTGGCTGCGTAAAACCCGCAGCAGTAACCATATTTCCCTGTTGCGCGGGACTGAGCGCCGCAACCGACCACGGGCCCGGAGACTGAGATGCGTTTTCTGCGAGCATTGTGGGCGGATGAAGCGGGGGCGACGGCCATCGAATATGGCCTGATCGCCGCGCTTGTCTCGATAGCCGCGATCAACGCGATCGGCGTGCTGGGCAATGCGCTGACGAACACGTTTATCGCCGTGGCCAACGATATGAGCAATGCCTCCGACGGTTCTATCTGAACGCGTTTCAGGCGCCGATCCGCAAAAAGCGTTCTTCGCGCATCGTGCGCAGCACTTGCGGCGATTTGCCGGCCAGTGCGTCCAGTTCCTCGCCGATCGCATTGCCCAGCGTAATCGTCATCGCACCGGGATTGCGATGCGCGCCGCCGGTCGGTTCGGCGATGATCCGGTCGATCACGCCCAGTTGCAACAGATCCTGCGCGGTGACTTTCATCGCTTCGGCCGCGTCTGCGGCCTTGGCCGATGTGCGCCACAGGATCGAGGCGCAGCCTTCGGGTGAAATGACCGAATAGACCGAATTTTCGAGCATCAGCACGCGCTCGGCACTGGCCAGCGCCACCGCGCCGCCCGAGCCACCCTCGCCCACGATCGCCGCAACCATCGGCACGCCGAGCGCCAGGCACGCTTCGGTCGAGCGCGCGATCGCTTCGGCCTGGCCGCGTTCTTCGGCCTCGACACCGGGAAACGCGCCCGATGTGTCGACCAGGGTGACCACGGGCAGGCCAAACCTGCTGGCCATTTCCATCAGGCGCACCGCCTTGCGGTATCCTTCGGGTTTGCCCATGCCGAAATTGTGGCGGATGCGGCTTTGCGTATCGTGGCCTTTTTCGTGCCCGATCAGCATCACGCGGCGCTGGCCCAGGCGGGCAAAGCCGCCGACGATCGCGTTATCTTCGCCGAAATTGCGATCGCCGCCGAGCGGCATGAAATCGCCGAATGCGTTTGCGACATAGTCGCGGAAATGCGGGCGCGACGGGTGGCGCGCGACTTGCGTCTTCTGCCACGGGGTCAGGCTGCGATAGGTCTGCGCGAGCAGTTCGCCGGCCTTCGCCTCGAGCTTGCGGATCTCTGTGGCGATGTCGAGATCACCGGCAAAGTCTGACGCCTCGGCGGTGTCGCGCAATTCGGCGATACGCGCTTCGAGCGCGGCAATCGGCTTTTCGAATTCGAGATAGGAAATCATCGGACCAGCGCTAGGCAAGCGCGCGGCCTTGGTCAACAGGCAGGTTTAACGTGAACACCGGCGAGCGGGTGTCGCTGGTTGACCAGAGTGACCAATCGCGCGCCATCGACATGGGTATAGATCTGCGTCGTGGCGATGTCGGCATGGCCCAGCAGTGTCTGCAAGACGCGCAAATCTGCCCCGCCTTCAAGCAGATGCGTGGCAAAGGCATGGCGCAGGACATGCGGGCTGACTCTTTCAGGATCGAGCCCCGCGCGCAGGGCAAGATCGCGCAGCAGTTGAAACAGGCGAACGCGGGTCAGGTGTCCGCCGCGCGGGCTGGGGAAAACATGTCGGCCCCCGGTGGGCCGCACGCGCAGCCAATCGAGCAGGGCAGTCCGCGCGCGTTCGCCGATCGGGACCATCCGCTGCTGCCCGCCTTTGCCGGTAATCATCAGCAAAGGCGCATCGCGCGGTACCGCGAGCAGGGTTAGCGACACCAGTTCGGTCGCGCGCAGGCCCGAGCCGTAGAGCAGTTCGACCAGCGCCAGCATCCGGATCGCGACGGGATCGCCCGTCGCGGCATCGGCCTCTGCGGTGGCGAATAGCGCCGCGATGTCGGTGTGTGACAACAGGCGCGGCAAAGGGCGACGCGGGCGCAAGCGGGGCAAGGCATCGCCCGGGTCATCAGCGCGGCGGCCATCGTCGACCAGGAATGCATAAAACTGCCGCAATGCCGAGGCCTTGCGCGCGAGGCTTGCCGGGGCCAGCGCAGACCATGCCTCACCCAGCCCGGCCAGCGCCGCGCGATCCGCCCCGACGAGATCGCCCACAAGCAATGCCGCGCCCTTCAGATCGCGCGCATAGGCACTGAGCGTATTGGCTGCCGCGCCGCGTTCGGCGGCGAGCATCGCGAGAAAGGCGGTGATGGCGTCCCGGTCGGCCGTACTTGTGCCATCCGGAGCCGCCATCAACTGCGCGCGACCGCCTCGGCCGCGATCATCCGTGCCTCTGCGTCCATGCCGACTTCGCGCAGCGCGTCGATGATATGGTACAGGTGCATCGGCGTCATCCGGTTCCAGCCCGTGCCCTGCATGCCATAGGCCGCGAGCATGACCACCAGCGCGGGGTTGTGCGATTGCGCCGCGGCATCGATCGCATTGCTCCAGCGGCTCTTGCGATCGATGTTGATGTCGAGCTTGCCCGCGAAATCGTGCGCGCCGCGCGGATCAATCCGGCCAAGGCCCATCAACCCGGCAAGCAGCAGGCCCGAGCGCAGACCGCCTTCGCTGTTGTCGGCCGATTTGAACGAAGCCAGCGCATCGCCGCTGACCGCGGTCAGTTTTGCCGGCGCCGCCACCGCGAGAATGCCCCAGGCCTGGCTGCCCACGGCCACCACCGGCGCCCAGCGCACGGCGTTGTTATCGAGGCCGGCATCGAGCATCGATCCGATCAGCGCGGCGGCATCGCCGTCATAGGCCGCTGCCGGTTCGATCCGCGCCGCGGCATAGGCTGTCAGCACCTGGCGCGAAAGCTGGCGCGAAGGATCGCTGGTATCGCCCCACAGTGCCTTGATCGCGCTCAGCCGGTCACCGGGATCGGCCGCGACATAAGCCGTGTGCAATTGCGTCGCGAGCGGGCCCCAGGTCGTATCGACCTCTGGCAAGGCGGCGATTTCGGAATAGAGATCGACCATGGCCGCCGCCGACAACACGCCCGTCCCGGCGCTGACATCGGCCGCCGCAGCGCGCGAGCCCAGCCCCAGCATCGGCGCGCGCGTGGCGACCATTGCGTAACTGTTCCAGTCCTTGCGCCGCAGCGCGTCGGGCGGTTCCAGGCCTGTCGCAAACGCCAGGCCTGTGCGCCACGGGGTCATCTGATCGACATCGGCCCATTCGATCGTGACCGCGCGATGCGTGGTATTGGCGGCGCCGGCGAATTTATCCGCGAGCAGGATGTCGATCTTGTCCGCCGCGCCGCGCCGCATCATGTGATCGAGCTGCGCCAGCGCGGGTGAACCTTCGCTGCCGTTGAACGCCAGGCAGATCGAGCGCGACAGGTCCCAATCCCAGCCGGGATGGGTGGCCGCGGTCAGCGCGTCGATTGGGCAGAGCCCGACCGGATCGGCGGTCGCGAGGTATGTCGCCATCGCAGTGTCTTCGAGCTGCCGGGTGTAGAACCCGCTGTCGACTTCCTGCACCAGCAAGCGCGCGGCATCGGCCTCGCCCATGCGCAGCAGCAGCGCGGAGCGCAGCGCGGCCCAGTCGGCGCCATTCATGCCGACCGGCGTATCGAGCCGGCTGAGCAAGGCGCGGCGCAACAGGATATGGCCCCAGCGCGAGACCAGCGGCCCCTCCAGTTTCGACAGCAGTCCGGTGACATAGTCGCCGCTGAGGTAATGCGTGGAAATCGAAGGCAAGCCGCCGTCGACTTCGGCCATCGGGCCGACCCGGTCGAGGCTGCGCTGCGCTTCGGGCGGAATGTCGAACTTCGGTGCGGCAGTCTGGACGAGTTGATCGATCACCGCGCTATTGAGCGAATCGATCGGGTCGGCGGCCGCAGCCGGAGCGGGCGTGGCGGCCGCGCTCGACGTGACGGCAGTGTCGTCGGGCAGGAGCGCGCCGCTGGCCAATGGCGCGGGCGTGGTATGCGCTGGCGCCGTTGCCGTGTGCGTCGCCGCCGGCGCTGCCGGGGTGTGCACAGCAGCAGGCGGACGTGGCGTGGTTCGCGCTGGTGTGGTCGGCCGCGCGCGCGGCGCGGCATGGTCTTCGAAACCGGGCGGCAACAGCGATTCCTGTGCGGCAAGCACGCCGGTCACGCCCATGGCCAGCACCAGGCCGATCGCGGTCAGCGCCGTGGAACGATGCCGCACGATCATGCTCCGCCTGTTGCCAGGCTGGCCGGATCGACCGGAATTTCCACCATCTGTGCCGGCGTTACGCCGCCCTTGATCCATGCCATCACCACAATTGCCACCATCAACGCGATTACGACGCCAAACACCAGTCCTATCGCCAGTCCCGTTGAGCGTCCTGCCACTCTGTTCTTGCGGACCAGTCGTTTCACGCACCACCTGCTTGTTGCGACGCGCGGCGCACGTCAATTCACTTCAATCAGCAGACCCGGTCCGCTTGCGCTTGGCCCTAGCCTAGTTATAGCCAGCGCCGCAATGGAGCACGACACCCTCTCTCACGCGGATATTCAGCGGATCGCCCGGCGGCTCGACCGGACGATCGTGCTTGTCGGCATGATGGGCGTGGGCAAGACCACGGTCGGGCGCAAATTGGCGAGCATGCTGGGCGTGCCGTTCATCGATGCCGACGAGGAAATCGAACGCGCCGCGCATATGACGGTGCCCGAGATTTTTTCGCATTATGGCGAAGCGCATTTTCGCGATGGCGAGCGCCGGGTGATCGCGCGACTGGTCGGTGACCAGACGACCACGCGCAAAGTGCTGGCGACCGGTGGTGGGGCTTTTGTCGATCCGCTGACGCGGGCATTGTTGCTGGAACGCGCGGCGACGGTGTGGATCGACAGCGATATCGATATTCTGCTCGAACGCGTGGGCCGCAAGGACAACCGGCCGATGCTCCGCGGCGGCGATCCGCGCACGATCCTGGCGAACCTGCACGAACAGCGTGCGCCGCATTACCGCCACGCGCCGATCCATATCATCAGCGGCCACCATCCCCATGTCGTGACCGCACACAAGATCCTCAAGGCGGTCGACGAATGGTTATGACTGATTTCACCCGTATTCCTGTCGATGTCGCGGGTGCGCCGTATGACGTGTTGATCGGGCCAGGCCTGATCGATGGCGCGGGGGACTTCATCCGTCCGTTGGTGCGCAAGGACCGCGTGGCGATCGTCACCGATGCAAATGTCGCCGCGCATTGGCAGGCGCGGCTCGATGCGACGCTCGGCTCGGTCGGGATTACCGGCGAATGGCTGATCCTGCCGCCGGGCGAAGCGACCAAGTCCTGGGCGCATCTGGCGCAAGTCGTCGATTTCCTGATCGCGCACGATGTCGAACGGCGCGACCGGGTCATTGCGCTGGGCGGCGGCGTGATCGGCGATCTGGTCGGGTTTGCCGCGTCGATGGTCAAGCGTGGCTGCGGGTTTATCCAGATCCCCACGACTTTGCTGGCCCAGGTCGATTCGAGCGTGGGCGGCAAGACCGCGATCAACACCGCGGCCGGCAAGAACCTGGTCGGTGCGTTTCACCAGCCTGCGCTGGTGCTCGCCGATCCGGGCGCGCTCGATACGCTGCCGGTGCGGCAAACGCGTGCGGGCTATGCGGAAGTCGCCAAATACGGGCTGATCGATGATCCCGACTTCTTTGAATGGTGCGAGGCCAATGGCGCGAAGTTGATCGCCGGCGATGCTTCAGCGCGCGCCACCGCGATCGCGCATAGCGTCGCGGCCAAGGCGCGGATCGTGGCGGCGGACGAGAAAGAGCTGACAGGCACGCGGGCGCTGCTCAACCTGGGGCATACGTTCGGCCATGCGCTGGAGGCGGAGACCGGTTTTTCCGACCGGTTGCTGCATGGCGAAGGCGTCGGGCTCGGGATGATCCTGGCGGCGCGCTATTCGGTGCGGCGTGGGTTGATGGATGGGCAGGATGCGGGGCGGATTGCCGCGCATCTTCAGGCTGTCGGATTGCCGGTTTCGCTGGCGGCGCTGAATATGGGCTGCGATGGCCGGCGGCTTGCCGATCATATGGTGCATGACAAGAAGATGGATGCGGGCACCCTGCCCTTCCTGCTGTTGCGCGGGATCGGACAGACGTTTCTGGCGCATGATGTCGACCTGGGGGATGTCGCGGTGTTTCTCGACGCCGAACTGGCGCGTTAAAAGAGACGTGATCCGTTGGGCACCGGGCGGTCGGGCGCGAACAGCACGACATTGCCGGCTTCGTCGGCGAACCCGACTGTCAGCACTTCGGACATGAATTTGCCGATCTGGCGTGGTGGGAAATTGACCACTGCAGCGACCTGGCGGCCGATCAGGTCGGCGGGGTCGTATAGTGTGGCGATCTGCGCGCTTGCTTTGCGTTCGCCGATGGTGGGGCCGAAGTCGATGCGCAGTTTCAGGCTGGTTTTGCGCGCTTCGGGGTAGGGTTCGGCCGCGATGATTGTGCCGATGCGGATGTCGACGTGGAGGAACTGGTCGAAGGTGATGGCTGGGACCGGCGGCGCGGCGGGGTCGTGATCGAGATGCATGGCGCGGTTCGACCATGATCAGCCGCGCAACGCAAGCGTGCTGCCCGCTCAGATTATGTCGTTCACAAATCAGAGCAACATCCGCTCATCCTGAGCCCGTCGAAGGATGCGCGCAAACGCCTGCCCAGCCAGCATCCAGACCAGCCGCTGCGCGCATCCTTCGACAGGCTCAGGACGAGCGGGTCTTGGTTAATTAACATAGGTTTAGCAGTTGGATATCACGCCCACTGGTAACACGCCCGTCGCGAAACGGATACACTACTTCCCCGTAAACACCGGTTTGCGCTTTTCCAGGAAGGCCTGGACGCCTTCGACGGCGTCGGCGCTGTCGCCGGCTTTGTGCTGGCCGTCGGCTTCGTGCATCAGCGTGGTGGCAAGATCGGCATCCAGCGCGAGCCCCAGGTTTCGCCGCATCGTGCCCAACGCCACCGTCGGTCCATTGGCCAGGCGCGTCGCCAGCGCGAGCGCCTCTTCAGCCAAAACGTCGTCATCGACCGCCTTGTAGATCAGACCCCAGTCCTGCGCCTGCTCGGCGCCGATCCGCTCGCCCAGCATCATCATCTGCGCCGCACGCGCCTTGCCGATCAGGCGCGGCAGGAACCACGTCGCGCCGCCATCGGGCACCAGCCCGATATTGACGAACGCCTGCAGGAAATAGGCGTTTTTGGCCGCGAGCGTGAAGTCGCCGGTCAGCGCCAGCGAACACCCGATGCCCGCCGCCGCGCCGTTGACTGCGACCACAAGTGGCACGGGCAACCGCGACAATTTCAGGATCAGCGGATTGTAGGATTGAGTCAGCGCCTTGTAGCTGCCCGCGCCGCCCGCAATGCTGCGTTCACCGACCGCAGACAGGTCCGCGCCCGAACAGAACGCGCGGCCCTCGCCCGTCAGCAAAACCGCGCGCGCATCGCCGATCGCCGACAGCGCATCGCAGATCTCGACAGCCATTGACGGCGGGCAGGCGTTCAGCCGCTCGGGGCGGTTGAGCACGATTTTCGCAACCGGCCCAATGCGTTCGAGGCGGATGGTTTCGAAAGTCACGTGCCACTCTCCCGTTTAATCATCTGATTAACGCTGGGCTATCGGCTGACCGACAATTTGGCAAGCGGCAATCAGGCGTCTCGATTGGCCTGCGCGAACGCTGCTGCTGCGCCAAACAGGCCGGGCTGCGGATGCGTGATCAGCTTGACCGGCATCGCCGCCATCGCGCCTTCGAACCGACCCTTGGCCTGGAACCGCTCGGCAAAGCCCGACGCGACCAGCGTGTCGCGGATGCGGAAGCCCAGCCCGCCCGCCAGCACGAGCGCCTTTGCGCCGTGCGCCAGCGCCAGGTCGCCCGCGACGCTGCCCAGTGACAGGCAGAACCGGTCGACCGCGGCGGCGGCCAGCGGATCGCTGCCGTCCATGCCGGCGGTCCACAGCGCGGTGTCGTCGCGGTGGGTGATCGCGTGGCCTTCGATCGTGGCGAGCGTTTCGTAGATATCGACAATGCCGGGCCCGGCGACAACGCGCTCGGCGGAAACGCGGCGATGGCGCTGGCGCAGGCGGGCCAGGATCTGGTCCTCGATGCGGTCGAGCGGGGCGTAATCGACATGGCCGCCCTCGGTCGGCTGCACCAGGTAGCCGGATTCGTGACGGATCAGCAGCGCGACGCCGAGGCCGGTGCCGGGGCCGACGACGCTGATCGCGCCCTGGTCCGGCAAGGCGTTGTCCGGCCCGCAGACATGGATGAAATGCCCTTCGTCGGCCTGGGCCACCGAATGCGCGACGGCGGCGAAGTCATTGACCACGATGTAGCGGTCGACATCGAGTTTTTCGGGGATCAGCGCGGGGCGGATGATCCAGGGGTTGTTGGTGAAGCGGATGACTTCGCCGCCCACGGGCCCGGCCACCGACATCGCCACTGCGCGCGGCACTGTGCCGCCGCTCTGGCGCTGGAACTCGTGCCAGGCCAGTTGAAAACTGGCGTGGTCGGCGGTCTTCAGCGTGACTGCTTCGCCGAGGTTGCTGACTTTGCCATCGGCGATTTCGGCAATTGCAAAGCGGGCATGCGTGCCCCCGACATCGACCGCGACCAGTTGCATCCTAATACCCTTTTATCGTTTGATTACAGGCCGGCCGCAGCCAGCATCGCCGAACCGCCGCGCTCGGCAGGATCGGCGTAATTGCGCATCAATGCAAACAATTCGCGCCCGACGCCATTGGCCTCTTCGGGCGCAGGCGCGGGCAAACGGAGCGCCCATTCGTCGGCATCGACCAGCGCCTCGATCGCGCCGGTCACCGCGCACACGCGCATCGGATCGCCATCACGCAACAGCGCCAGCGCGCCGCCGCGCTTGGCCTCTGGCGAGACGTGGATTGCGGCGGGGACTTTGCCCGAGGCGCCGGACATGCGCCCATCGGTAACGAGCGCGACGCGAAACCCGCGATCCTGCAACACGCCCAGCAGCGGGGTCAGCTTGTGCAATTCGGGCATGCCATTGGCGGCCGGGCCCTGGAACCGCACGACGACGATGACGTCGCGTTCGAGTTCGCCGGCCCGGAACGCGTCGATCACATGATCCTGGTCCGAAAACACGCGCACCGGTGCCTCGATCGTCCAGCGCGAGCTATCCACTGCGCTGACTTTGATCGTCGCGCGGCCGATATTGCCCTTGAGCAGGCGCAGGCCGCCTTCTGCCTGGAATGGTTCCGCAACCGGGCGGAGCAATGTCGCATTGTGGCTGATCTTTGGTGCGGGCTCCCACGCCACGGTGTCGCCATCGAGCACGGGTTGCGCCGCGCCGTCGGCCAGCGACGCGCCATAAACTGTGCGGATGTCGCCGTGCGCCAGGCCTTCGCTCACGAGTTCCCCGATGACATAAGGCATGCCGCCAGCGGCTGCGAACGCGTTCACATCACCCGCGCCATTGGGATAGACGCTAGCGATCAGCGGCACCGCGCGTGACAATTCGTCCATGTCGTCCCAGTCGATCTGGACGCCGGCAGCGCGCGCGATCGCGGGCAGATGCAGCACATGGTTGGTCGATCCGCCGGTCGCGAGCAGGCCGACGATCGCGTTGATGATCGCTTTTTCATCGACGCAATGGCCGAGCGGGCGATAATCGTCACCGTCCCAGCCGATCTGCGTGATCCGGTGGGTCGCGGCGCGCGTCAGTTCCTGGCGCAATTTGGTGCCCGGCGAAATGAAGCTGGAACCGGGCATATGGAGCCCCATCATTTCCATCATCATCTGGTTCGAATTGGCGGTGCCGTAAAACGTGCAGGTGCCCGCCGAATGGTAGCTTTCGCTTTCGCTATCGAGCAGCTCTTCGCGGCCGACTTTGCCCTCAGCATGCAATTGCCGGATGCGGACCTTTTCCTTGTTGGGCAGGCCCGATGGCATCGGCCCGGCGGGGATCAGGATCGTGGGCAGATGGCCAAAGCGCAGCGCGCCGATCAGCAGGCCGGGCACGATCTTGTCGCAGATGCCGAGCAGCAGCGCGCCTTCGAACATCGCATGGCTGAGGCCGATGGTGGCGCCCATCGCGATCGTGTCGCGGCTGAACAGCGACAGTTCCATCGACGCCTGGCCTTGCGTCACGCCGTCGCACATTGCGGGGACGCCGCCCGCGACTTGCGCGGTCGCGCCAACTTCGCGGGCGAAAAGTTTGATCTGGTCGGGGTATCGCGCATAGGGCTGATGCGCGGACAGCATGTCGTTATAGGCGGTCACGATGCCGATGTTCATGGCCTTGCCGCCGCGGATCGCCGACTTATCGTCGCCGGCCGCCGCAAAGCCATGCGCCAGATTGCCGCACGACAATTGCGGGCGGTTGAGACCGGTGTCGCGGGCGCGTGCAATCAGGTCGAGATAGGCCGCGCGAGTATGCGCCGATCGCGCGATAATGCGATCGGTCACGCGTGCGACCGTCGGGTGCATTGCCATCATTCGCTCCAGTAAATCGTCACAGGCGGGCCGTCCCCGGTCAGGATCTGGCCAATTGGATATTCTTCGCCCGCCAATGCTTTTTCGATGATCGAGCGCTTGCCCGCGCCGGTCACGACCAGGATGATCGCCTTGGTTGCCTTCAAGGCTTTGAAATTCAAGGTCAGGCGATCGAACGGCGCTTCGTCGGGCAAAGGCACTGGGGTCGTTGCAATGACCGTCGGGCCTGGCCGGATCAGCGCTTTCATCGTCGGAAACAACGACGAGGTATGCCCGTCATTGCCCATGCCCAGCCACACCAGATCGAACGGCGCGACCGGCGCACCTTCGATCAGCCGCTCGAACACGGCCGCCGTATCGCCGAGCGCTTCCTTGATCTTGGCGAAATTCGACGCCGGATGATCGTCGGGCACACAGCGGTCGTCGGTCAGCGCGATCGTCACGCCCAACCAGTCGAGATCGCGGTCGTGCAACAACGCCAGCACTTTGATCGGGGTCGATCCGCCCGTGAACGCAAAACGCTTGGCGCCCGGCTTGCGCAATTCCGCCTCGATCCGCGCAGCGACGGCTGCCGCATCGCCCGGTTCAGCCCATGTAACTTCAGTCATTCCAGCTTCTCCCGTCGCGTTCGGTCAGCGCGATTGCGGCATTGGGGCCCCAGCCGCCGGCGGCATAGCCCTTCACGTCTTCGTCGCCCGTCGCCCAGATTTCGCGGATCGCATCGATCCACGTCCATTGCGCCTCGACTTCGTCACGGCGGACGAACAGCGTCTGTTCGCCCTCGATCAGGTCGAGCAGCAGGCGTTCGTACGCGATCCGCCGGCGCGCCTTGGCGAAGGCAGTGGTCAGCGACAGGTCGAGATTGACCTCACGCAGGACCACCCCGCCCCGGTCCAGCCCGGGCTCCTTGGCCATGACTTGCAGGCGCACGTATTCCTCGGGCTGCAGGCGGATGACGAGCTGGTTGGCGCGCGGGCGGCCGCCGCGATTGCCGAAGATATTGTGCGGCACATCTTTGAAATGGACGACGATTTCGCTGCGCCGCTCGGCCAGGCGTTTGCCGTGGCGAAGGTAGAACGGCACGCCCTGCCAGCGCCAGTTGTCGATATGCGCCTTGATTGCGACGAAGGTTTCGGTCTCCGACGCCTGGTCCATGTCCTCCAGATAGCCGGTCACCGACTTGCCGTTGACCGCGCCAGCACGGTACTGCCCGCGCACCATTTCCTCCGGCTTCACCGGGCGCAAGGCGCGCAGCAGCTTGACTTTTTCGTCACGGATCGATGTCGCGTCGTAATGCCCGGGCGGCTCCATCGCGGTCATCGCCAGCAATTGCAGCATGTGGTTCTGCACCATGTCACGCAGCGCGCCGGTGTCGTCGTAAAACCCCTTGCGCCCTTCCAGCCCAACGGTCTCGCTGACCGTGATCTGCACATGGTCGATATGCGCGGCGTTCCACAACGGCTCGAACAGCACATTGCCAAAGCGCAGGGCCATCAGGTTCTGCACGGTTTCCTTGCCGAGATAATGGTCGATGCGGAAAATCTGCCGCTCCGAAAACCCGGCCGCGACCGCATCATTGATCCGCGCACTGCTCGCCAGGTTGTTACCGAGCGGCTTCTCCAGCCCGATCCGCACCTGATCATGCGCCAGGCCCGCATGCCGCAAACCCTTGATCGTGGCCTCGAACAGCGCTGGCGCCGTCGACAGGAAAATCGCCAGCCCGCACGACGTATCGCCCAGTTTCTCCGCCAGCGCGGCAAACCCGGAAATGTCGGACGCATCGAGCGGCTGATACGACAGGCGAGCAAGAAACGCCGCAAGCTGCGTCGGATCCTTGCGATCCTCCGGCAAGAACTCTTCGAGCGCGGATTGCGCGAAAGCGCGAAACCCCGCGTCGTCCAGATCGGACCGTGCGGTGCCCACTATGCGCAGATCGGGCGCAATCAGATCGTCCTCGTGCAGCGCAAACAGGGAAGGCAGCAGCATTCGGCGCGACAGATCGCCGGTCGCGCCAAACAGCAGCAGGGCAGAACAGCCAGTCAAAGCCATCGCGGCATCTCCATCAATCGTAGCGGGGCCTTAGAGCCGAAAGCTGGCGCATAAAACATGCATAAGTATGCGGCCAGAAGATAGGCGCGATGTTGCGATACCCTGCGCGATTTCTGCGCCCGGTTTTCCATGCCATTCAGGACCGATCAGCCCGGCAAGAAGCGGCGATCAATCCGGCCAGTTCGACGGCACGGTCATCGCCCACTTCTTTGCGGTCACCGTGATGGACTTGGGATAAAGATGAACCGGCGTGATCGTCGCTGCCCTGGCTTTGGCGGGGTCTCTCAAGGCCCAGACCGTGATGACACGCCAGGAGTGGCGGATATGCGTCACCGGATAATAGTCGCGCGCCAAAATCTGTTCCATCAGCGTGACATTCTGGTGGTTGAGCACCGGCACAAGCCGCGGATACCCGGTTACAATTGCGCCGGGACGATTGGCCAGCACACGCTTCAGTTCCAGAGTGGCATCGGTGCCCAGAGCCGGGCGTTCGACATCGTTAGACAAGTGATCGGGATAAGCGAACCGGGTCGGCAGGCAACTGTTCGTCATCATGTACAAGGCGGCGGGGCCATCGAACACATACAGGCAGTGGCTTGCATCGATATGGGGCTGAATCCGCTGCGCCAGCCGATCGAGCGATGCGATCCGTGCGGCACTATCGCGCGGCGAGTCGACTTGATTGATCACAAACGGCCACGCCAGCAACATGGCGAACACCGCCACGCCCCAGCGCCGGTCGATCAGATTGGGCGCACAGCAAACCGCCAGCGGCACCAGGACAGGCATGAAGTAATAGTGATAGAAATTTCCGATCATCGCGAAGCCGACGATTGCCGCCGCCAGCCAACCGAAAAACAGCCCGCGATCCGACCGGATCATGCGGCCAAATCCAAAAACGGCGACGCCGGCCAGCGGGGTCGCAACCACCACGATAAAACGCAGGCCTTTCAGCACATAATTCGACCGAAGCCGTCCGCGCTCGAACGTCGAGGTGAAATTGGCGTAGATGAATTCGTGCAGGTGACCGATGCGCCAATACCATAGCGCCGCCGCCAGCGTGGGTGCCAGTGCCAGTGCGACCATGCCGACGGCCACTGCCACCAAAGGCAGGATCCGGGCTCTTTGGGCGTGCATCAACCACAAATAGACCACGCCAAAGAACGCCCCTTCGGGCAGGACGGTGTACTTGATCTGGATTGCGCATCCGATCAGCAGCATCGATATCAAGGCATTGCGGACCGTGGTCGCAAGCTGGCCAGTCTCCCTGGCACGCACCAGCAGCCAGAATGCAGTGATCACCATCAGGTTGTAGAACGCGGCCGTTTGCCCGCCACCGCCGGAATACGGTTCCAGCCACACCACATACGTGATCGCCGGAAGGATCGCGGCCCAGCGCCCGATCCAGCGCGTTGCCAGCGCCCAGATAAAACCGGCCGTGGCCGCAACGAACAGGGCCGCAACGATCAGGTATTGGTAAAACCCCGCACCGCCCAGGGCGCGGATCGCCGCGTAGAGCACAAACAAGCCAACCGGCTTGCGATCCCAGATATCAACATAGGGTATCGCACCGTGCCACATGCGATCGCCGACGAGTAGATAGAACGGTTCGTCAAAATCGACGTCCGGGCTGCCAAAGTGGGACCACCGGATCGCCAGGGTCAGCATGAACAGCACCAGCAATGGCAATACCGCCGGATGCAGCGCGCCAAGGCGGGCACGCCGGACCTTGGCCCCTTGCGTTTCGTCAAGGGCCGCGGGAATGGCGATATCTGTGTATGTCACTGCCCGTGCCCTGCCCGCAAAATGCCGTGTCCAGACCTGTCGGGTACCGATTTCTGCATTGGTTTGCTGACTCTGTTGCGCGCGATTAACCCTGATAATCTATGGCATAAATGGTTAATTGCTGGTTGCAGCGTCGATCAGGCCGCTTTCGCCACCCCGATTGCGAATGTATAGGGCAGGCGCGAGAGTTTGTTGCGCACATGCATCGCGACATCGGGGAAAGCGGCCTGAAGCAAGCGGTGGTATTCGTCCGCGCGGCGCACATGTTCGCCGCGATCGTTGTCGAGCAACCATTTTTCCAGCCGCCCCTGCCCTGGCGCATAACAGCCGTCGAGCGTAAACAGCACGCCGCCAGGGTTCAAGGCAGAGCGGACATGGCGCAGTGTTGCGACAAGATCGTCGTCGCCGATATGGTGCATCACCCCGTTCATCATCACCACGTCCGCCGGGCCCAGTTCGCGCGCCGCATCGGCATCGAAATACCGCGCTTCGAACCGTGCACGAGCCCCGAACCGGGTGCGGGCAAAGGCAATACTGGGCGCGTCGATGTCCAGCCCGACATAATCGATAGTTTCAGGCAGATGGCGCACGATATAGCCCGGCCCACAGCCGATATCGATCACCCGCGCATCGGGCTTGAATTCCAGATAATCGCGAATTGCGGTAACGCGCGCGCCGAAAAAACCGCCCAATTCCTGATAGCACTGATACAGCGCGGGCATTTCAAGCACATGTTTCATTGGGATAAAATCCTGACAGGCCGCGCACGTCGACGAAAGACCCAGAGATGGAGGCATGCGAAATTGGCCAGCGGCACCAGGACCACGGCGCCAACGATGCCCCAGATATACGAGATACCCAGCCACGCCGTCACACCGTGCATGGTGGATGCGGTAATCGCGATGTTCATGGCCTGGATCACCACAAACCGCGTTGCCTCGTTCACCCAGTCACCGTGCGAACGGAATGAAAACCGGCGATGTCCGACAAATCCCAGCGGGACCGAAGCACAATATCCCGCCACGCTTGCAGGCGTCGGTGCAACGCCAAGGACGCGCACGAGACAGGCCGTCACTCCGGCATAAACCAGCCCGTTGGCCACCCCGACAAGCGCGAACCGGCTTGCGCGCAGCACCAGGCCGTCGCTTTCGATCAACCCGTGCAATCGCTTCACGCCACGATGCCGTGTGCGATATATTGCGCGCCAAGGCACAGCCGGCCAAGCGCAAGATCGATCCTGCGCGTCAGCGGTCCGACCGGTGGTATCGTCAGGATCGCACGCGATTGCACCTGAACCAGGCCCGCATCGCGCAGCAACGCTTTCGTGCGGTTCTGACGTAGCAGGACCGCGTCATCATCGAACGGGCAACTCGACACGGCACGGCGGGTCAGCGGATTAAACGAATTATGCTCGAACACCGTCACGATCCCGCCTGGCCGCACCACCCGCGCCAGCTCGGCAGCAAATGCAGGCCATTGCACAGGTGGCACGTGGTGCATGACGCACGTGGTGGATGCCGCATCGAACTGGTTATCGTCCCACGGCAGGCGGCTGCCATCATAGGGGCTGTAGGCACAACCGGGATTGCCGGCCGTTGCCTTTTCGATGCACGGCGCGGACACATCGGTCCCGCTCAACGAAGCAAGGTGCGGAGCCAGCAGCGCATGACTCTGGCCGACGCCGCACCCGACATCGAGCAGCGTGACGTGCTCGCTTCGACCGAAATGGGCGTTCAGGATATCGAGCAGATAGCTGACTTTGACGCGCGTGAAATAGTCCACTTTCACGCCGAGAAAGCTGATCGAGCGATTGACGGAGTCAGTATAACTGTCCGCATAGGCGTCGAAGAGGACGGGGATTTGGGCAGGTTCGGCCACAGGCGGTTGCTGGATGCTCACGTTACGCCACTCCTGCGCGGCTCATGCCGCCGCAATCTTGCGAGGTATGAACGGGCACGGTAAACAATTGGTGAAAGGGCCCGCTTTCCACAGTATTCCTTAATCATATCTAGCTAGCTAAAAGATACCAAGTTCGAAGGGGCAAAGCTTGTACCAGATACCGTTACCGCATGTGCAGGCCGAAACCGGCACGCGCCAGATCGATGCGGTCATGCCGGTGCGCCCCCGGTTGTCGATCGTGGCGCCTTGCCACAACGAAGAATCCTGCCTTGACGTGCTGTATGATCGGGTAACCCGCGCGGCGCAAGCAACTGCCGGCGACGATTTCGAGATCGTCCTGGTCGATGATGGATCGCGCGATCAGACCTGGGCGGTAATCTGCGCGCTGGCCGAACGCGATAGCCGCGTGCTCGGCCTGCGCCTGTCGCGCAACCATGGACATCAGCTCGCATTGTCGGCGGGACTCGACTTGTGCCACGGCGAACTGATCCTGATCATCGATGCCGATCTGCAGGACCCCCCCGAACTGCTGGGCGAAATGATGGCGCTGATGGCCGCACAGGAGGCGGACGTGGTTTACGCGCTGCGTGCAACCCGTCGGGGCGAGACATGGCTCAAGCGAACGACGGCAAAAGCGTTCTACCGATTGTTGTCGCTCGCCTCCGACGGTGTCGACATTCCGCTCGATACCGGCGATTTCCGGCTTATGACGCGCCGTGCGCTCGATGTATTGTGCGCGATGCCCGAGCGCGCGCGGTTTATTCGCGGCATGGTCGCATGGGTCGGTTTCAAGCAGGTGCCGCTGCGCTACGAGCGCGATGAGCGGCTGTCAGGGCAGACCAGTTACCCGTTTTTCAAGATGGCCCGCCTCGCGCTCGACGCGCTGACCGGGTTTTCGTCGGCGCCGCTACGATTGGCCACGTATGCCGGGGTCTTGTTCACGGTCATGGCGAGCGTGCTGATCGCGTATTCGATCGGCGAATGGTTCATGGGCCGGACCATACCGGGCTGGACATCGCTGATCGTGGTCGTGCTGGTGATCGGTTCGATCCAGATGTTCGTTCTGGGTCTGATGGGTGAATATATCGGACGATTGTACGACCAGTCGAAACATCGCCCGCTTTACATCGTCAGCGATGTCGCGGGCGACATGCGCGGTGCGCCATCGCTGGGCATGGTGGCCCCGGTCGAACCCCGGGCCGACTTTCTGGCATGACGACTGCCTCGACGCGGATCTGGCGGGCCTGGCCGCGGTGGCTCGCGCTGTCCGGTTTTATGGTGTGCATCGCCGCTGGCATGTTCCTGCCCGTCTATACCGACGAAATTGGCTGGCGGTTCCAGGAACGCGCTGCTGTCGACGGCGTCGATGGCATGTTCAACGACCTGTGCGGTCCCAATTCGCTGGGGCATCCGCCCTGGTTCATGATGCCAGCCCGGTGGTATTCCGCCATCGCCAACCAGACATTTGCCGATCCGATGTTCGTCCGGATCGAGGGTGTGCTCTGCGCGATTGCGTGGGCAGCGATGCTGTGGGCGCTCGTCGCTCGGCTGGAGCCCGACCGCGCGCGCAGAACGCGCCTTCACGCAGTGGCATTTGCGATGCTGGGACTTGGCCTGTTGCCGTTCCTGCTCGTGATGAGCAGGCCCGAACAGCCGATCATGCTGGCGTATACGCTGATGATGCTGATCGCGCTGGGCTCTCCGTCCGGCCAGATATCCGTGACCGGATCATGGTCTCGCGCTGCGGCGTGGGCAAAATGCGGCGCTATCGTCGTGCTGATAACGATCGCAGCCAGTTATCATGTCAAGGGCGTGCTGTATGCGCCCGTCGCGCTGGTATGCCTGGCATGCTGCGCCACCGGCCGAGGCACATTGCTGCCGCGCGGGGCGGCGATCGTCGCGGCAATCAGCGTCGCGCTGGGCGCCGCGCATTACTGGGGCGATCATCTGAAATGTGTGGCGGGCAATCCCTTGCTGGCCGCCCATTATGCCCGTGAAAACGTCGCTTCGCTGCTGACGAGTTCGCACCCGGCGTCCGGGCTGATCGGGCAATTTGCGAGCGGGCTCAATCCGTTCGAATATGTCATGCTGGCACTGGCGAGCAATTGGCCAATGTCACGATGGCTTCCCGAGGGCCTGTTTCCTGTGGCTGCGCTGTTGACTGTCAACGTCGTGTTCCTGATCCTGTGGCTGGCTGCGGCCGCCTTGTCAGTACGCGCGCTGGCGCAGTTCATCCGGGTGGAACGGATCAGGGCATTTCTGCAGCCGCGCGTGCCGATTGCGCTGGCGATACTGGCCTGCATCGTGGTTTGGGGCGCCAGCCAGATCAAACGCAACGTCTACGAAGCCGCGCATGTCCTGCCGATGCTCGTTATTTTCTGCATGCTGTGCCTGACGGTGCCGCGTGCCGCGCGGGTCGACCCCGTGCCTGCGCGCTGGCCTGCCTGGGCGGCTGTAATCATGGTGATCAGCCAGGCGATCGTGCTGTACCTTGTGTTCCCGCCGCTGTTGGCCGCCGCGGGTGTGCCGGGCTATCTCGACAGGCAGCCGTATTCGGTGTCGATTGCCGGTTATGGACAGGTCCGGCGCGATATCGATCGCGCCATGCGGATGAGCGGCATCCCCGTGACCCGTCCGCTCCATCGGCTTCTGATCGACGATGTCACTTATCTTGCGCTGCAAAAAGACACCTTGCCGCTACACCGCCTGGGCGTTGTCGGCGCCTGGAGCGACGGTATCGACGATCCGGTGGGGTATCTGCGCAGTCGCGATTCCGACGGGGTGGTCATGGGTTGCCGCTTTCTGCCGCCGGATATGCGTGCGGCCGCATCGCGGTCGGGCCAGATCTGCGCCATATCGCGCGACGGGTTGGAACGCCTCGACGAAACGGGCGCGCCCGACTGATCAAGCCTCATTTGCGCAAAAGTTAATCGGTAGGGACTGACCATTCCTTTAGCCCAAGTCCGGACTTGTACGCATTAGCACGAATGAAGCCGCGCTTTGTTCGCGCATAAATCACGCACCACTCGCACATAATTAAAGTGTTTTTTCAAAATGTTAACCATCGTGAAGATATGCGGTGGAAATGGTTAAGTATAAATCCATTTGGTCGTTGTGGGGTTGTGCCACCCTTGTCGCTTTGGTATCTGCGGCGGTTTTGAATAAAAATGGAGTAAATATCAATGCAAGTTATCATGACTTAATTACGACGTTATTTTTAATATTCTCGGTACTATCGTGGTATAAAATAGCATCATATAATTCACATATCATAAGGATGTGTATTTTATGTGCTCAATTTATATCATTATTCTTTTTTATAGCGTTTTCAGGAACGCTATGTAGCTATGCATTGGCTGAATTTACTAACGGATTTACCGACAACAAAATTGTTGCGATAGATAAATTTATTGGAATAAGCTGGGTTACGTTGTACAATTTTGAATCCAGTAGTATAATATTATCTGCCATGGCAAGATATTGCTATTCCACAATACTTTAATCACCGTTGCTAATAATAATTGGCTTAGTTTTATCCGGAAACGAACCGCATGTCATAAAACTAATTAAAGCTTATGCCTTATCATTGTCAGTTACACTCAGTATTTTTTTGTTTTTTCCCATGCAGTCAGCCTTGGTACATTTGGTCGGATATCATCCACACTACATGTCGGCGACTGGCATAAGGCAGGCAACAATTATTGACCTTTTGCAAAAAGGTAATTTGCATAGCGTGGCACTTGATGACCTGATCGGAATTATTGGCTTTCCGAGCTTCCATGCAGCGGCGGCAACGCTTTATATCTGGGGTGCTTGGCCGATAAAAATATATCGCTATCCAATGCTTATTCTCAACCTTTTGATGATTGCGTCTACGCCGGTAGAGGGCGCTCATTACATTTCTGATGTAATTGCTGGAATATTAATATCGGTTTCTTCAATATACATCGTAATGTGTTTCGAAGAAAATAGATTAAAATACAAATTAAATTTTTCACTATCAAATTCAAATCAAACAAATTTTACGCCAGAGCGCCTTGTAAATTAGCGATATACAGAACAAAATCATCGGATATTTTCATATCGATTATAAGATAACGTCGCGTAACTATGCGACCGCGAAATTCCAAGGTATTTACCAAATTCTAAGCATTTTTCGATCTATTCATGGTTAAATATTGGCATATTTGTCCGCTCGGATTTCCGTGACAGTGGCAAGCAAGCGAACGGGATACGGGCGTGAGCATATTTGGCATGGTCACTGACCCGGGCCAGAAGGTCAGCGAAAAAAAAGGCAAGCCGACGATCGCGAAATCCGCTTCCGCGACGAACGCCGCACTTTATGGATCACCCGATGTGAACCGCGTTGATGCCCAAAGCCTCGTCGACAATGATCGACCCGCTCGATCGCACTTCGCCGAGCGGCGAACTGGTCACCAACGCGCGCCCTATCGGGTATCACTGGACCGCTGGTTTGTGAGGTTCGATGCCATCCTGGCCGGAGAGCGGGCCTGGATCGGCGCGATTATGTTCGTGCTGGTGCTGCAGCTTGCTCTTACCACCCTGCACCGCCCCTGGCTGGACGAGTGGCAGGCCTTGCAACTGGCGGTCCAATCGCCGCGGTTGTCGGACTTGCTGTTCAATTTGCGGTATGAAGGGCATCCGCCACTCTGGTACCTGATCCTGCGCGGTCTGGCGGTGCTGTTTTCGGACCCGGCGCGTGCTTTGCCTGCGGCCGCGTTGTTGGTTGCGATCCCGGTGCAGTTGACGATCCTGCTCGCTGCGCCATTTGGCCGGGCCGAGCGGGTGATGTTGGCTTTGTCTGAATTTGTCCTGTTCGAATACCTGACTTTGTCGCGCAGCCTGACTTTGGGTATCGGGCTGATGGTGGCGATTGCTGCGCTGTGGAAACGGCCGCGCGTGGTCTGGTTGCTGATTGCGCTGCTGCCGCAGTGTGATTTCCTGTTTGGTCTCGTGTCGGTGGTGTTTGTGGGGCTGCGCTGGCGTGAATGGCGGATTGTCTGGCCGTTTGCCGCCTTGTGGGTGGTCAGTGGATTGGGGGCGGCGTGGTTGATCCGGCCGGCGCCCGACATCGTGACTGCATTGGTGCCCAATGCGCTTGTTCCGGACTTTTCGGCCTGGATAGCGCGAATGGGCACGCTTGGCCTGCCGCTGCAATGGCGCGGGTTTGTGCCGCAATGGAATATGCCGCCGCCGATGCCGTTGCGTGGGCTGGCGCTGTTCGGCTTTTTCGCAGTCGCTTATGTCGAGTTGCGCAAAAGGCCGGTTTACGGCTGGGCCTTCGTGCTGTTTGTCGTGGCGGTGCTGGGGTTCGATCTGACCGTTTACCAACTCTCGATCCGCCACCTCACGATCATTGCCATGTTCCTGATCTTTCTGGTGTGGCGGATGGCAGACGACGGCATTGCGCAATCGATCTGGTGGCGTGCATGGCTGCTTGTGATCTGCATCTGCGGCCTGTTGACGGCGACCATCGCGCTGAGCCTGCCGTTCGACACCGACACCGAGGCTGCGGCGCTGATCAATCGGCTGGGCCTGCGTGACAGAACCTGGGTATCGTTTCCGAATTCCGCCGGACAGGGGGTCGCCGCGATCGACGGAATCATGTTCGAACGGCTTTCAGAGCATTGCTCCGAAGATTTCATCCGCTGGAATGCCTCCGACGAGCATAGCATTCCCGATGCGGGCGCGCTGAACGAGCGACTGCAGCAAAAAGTGGCCCAGGATGGCCGGTTCTACCTGATCAGTTCCAACCTGATGGCCGACCGGCCGCCGCTGATCCACCGCATCGGACACGTCGACCGGCGCAGTTATGACGGGCAGACTTATGACCTTTATGTCGTGGGCCAGGACCACCCCCTGGCGCGTCCGCACAATCAACCTTGCGCCGAGCCGCATCTGCCCTTGCGCCAGCATTCGCAACCAGGAATATCCCATGAGCCATCCTGATATTCCTGACGCATCCGCGAATTCGCCGGTCACGTCTGCAGCGAGGCGCCTGGCATTTGGCGATCTGGCTGCGGCGATTGCTACGCTTGCGGCACTGGTTGGCGTGGCGCTTGTCCTGGTGGCGCGCGGCGGCGTCTATTACAGCGAGTGGGCCCAGGATACTTTCATTCCGCTGGAAGGTGCGCTTCACGTCCTGCGGGGGCAATGGCCGCATCGTGACTTCGTCACCCCGGTTGGCAGTTTGTGGTATGTAATCAACGCCATTCCCGGCCTTGTCATGCCATTATCGGCCAGGCTGATCGTCTGGGCCAATCTGATCGTGGCGCTGACCGGTGCAATCGCCACCCTGGTCGTGTGTCGTCGCAAGTTGCCGCACTGGCTGGCCTGCCTATGCGCATTCTACGTCGGGTTGGTGGCGATGTCGCCGCGCCAGGTCGGCGAAAGCCTGCACATGATTTCGAACAATGCCAGTTACAACCGGTACTGCTGGTCGCTGATCTGTGCGATTGCGATGGCATCGCTTTTGCCCGCGCCGGCGGGAACGGCGCGGCGCCGCGACCCGATCGATGGTATTGTCGTCGGGCTGCTGATCGCCATCTGCTTTTACATCAAGATTACCTACGCGGCGGCCGGCGTGGGTTTTGTCGGGTTGGCGCTGATCACATCGCGTGGACCGGCAGCATGGCGGTTTGGCATGTGGGCGGGGATCGTGGCCACGGGCACGGTCGTCGCAGCCGCTGTGCTGACGCACGACCTGCCGGGATATATTGCCGACATGAAGACGGCCGTCGCAGTGCTGCCCGATGCCTCGCGATCGGGGCAACTGCTGCTGCTGCTGATCTGGTCGTTGCCCGGCATGATTCTCGTCGTCCTCCTGTCGCTGCGCGCGACGGCTCTCCCGGGCAAAAACCTGGGTGCGTTCGGGCCGGGCGCATGGGCCGGGCTGCTGACCGTCGGGGCCGGCCTTGCGATCGGGGTGCAAAACCATCCCGAGCCGGAAAATCCGTTGCTGCCGGTCGGGTTGATGGTCGGATGGATTGTTTCGCGGCAGCACCACACGGGGCCGGTACGCAGTTCGACGCGGTTTGGATACGCCGTGATCGGCGCGGCGTTTGCGATAATGATGGCGGGAGATCTGGGCGCGGTTGCATGGACGACCATCGCGCCTGTGGAAACGAGCGCCAATACCGGATGGCTGCGCGATACACGGGTCAGCGATCTACGCATTGGCATCGAACAAACCGGACCGAAGTTTCCCGACAAGACACAACCGCAGAACGACGGCGAGATTTTCGGTGTCCTGAACGAAGCGGTGGTCCTGCTTCGCCCTCATCTGCAGGGACGGCATGACGCGAGGGTGCTGCCATTCAACTGGAACAACCCCTTCCCCGTGTTGCTCGGCCTGCCCCCGATACGTCACGAAGCCGCCTGGTGGGACCCAGAACGCACCTTCAATGCAAAGTTGGCGCCTGCGCCCCATGCGCTGCTCGACGGTGTCGATTACATTCTGATCAGGACCGAATATCGCAAATACCTGGCGGAACGAACCATGTGGGACGTCTATGGCGCCCTGGTGCTCCACGATTTCAAACCTGTCGGCCACAGCCACCACTGGACTTTGTGGGCGCGCAAGACATGCGCAGTGCGGTCGCTGTGCTGATCGATCTCGAAATGCCGATAAACCCGCCCGTCTTGCAGGATGCGCCCGTCGCGTCGGCGAACGGCCGCTTTGGCCTGCGCGATTGGGCGGCGAGAGCGGCGACGCTGGTCGCGCTGGTCGGCGTTGCGTTGATCCTGACGCTCCATGGCGGGGTCTATTACAGCCAATGGACGCCGGACGTGTTTATCCCGCTGGAGGGCGTGCTCCACCTGCAACACGGGCAATGGCCGCACCGCGACTTTGCAACCCCGGTGGGCAGCCTGTGGTATGTGATCAACGCGCTGCCTGCGGTGATCATGCCGGTTTCGGCCGAAGTCGTGGTCTGGGCCAATCTGATCGTCGCCCTGGTCGCCAGCGCGGCCGTGATCACCACGTGCCATGGAAAACTGCCGCGATGGCTGGTTTGCCTGAGCGGATTTTATGTCGGGCTGGTCGCGCTTTCGCCGCGCCAGATTGGCGAGAGCTTTCAGCATATTTCGAACAACGCCAGTTATAACCGCTATTGCTGGTCACTGATCTGCGCAATCGCACTGGCATCGCTGTTGCCGGCGCGCGCACCATCGGACCGCCGGCGCGAAGCGATCGACGGCATCGTTGCCGGCCTGCTGATAGCCCTGTGTTTCTACATCAAGATCACATACGCGGCGGCAGGCATCGGTTTTGTCGTCCTGGCGTTGATGACGACGCGCGGCCTGTCGGGGTGGCGATTTGCGCTGGTTGCCGGACTGGTCTCGGCGGCAGTGGTGCTGGTTGCGGGCGTGGTGACGGGCGATCTGCCGGGATATTTCGCCGATATGAAAACGGCCGTCGCGGTGCTGCCCGATACCGCGCGGTCACGACAGATCGTCTATCAGCTTTTCTATACCGTGCCCGGCCTTGTGCTCGTCGGGATCCTGTCGCTGTTTGCCGGTGCACCGCCCGGGCGGATGCGAGCGGCGTTCGGGCCGGGACTATGGGCCGGATTGCTGACCGTGTGTGCCGGGCTGGCGATTGAAGTGCAAAACCATCCCGAGCCCGAAAATCCGCTGCTGCCGATCGCCTTGCTGGTCGGTTGGACCGCATCGCGGCTGCACGCCAGGGGGCCATTGCGCTATTCGGCGCGCCTTGGCGACATGATCCTCGGCGGGTTTGTCCTGATCATGATGGCTGGCGACCTGTGCGCTGTTGGCTGGACCGCGGTGGTGCCGGTCAGCGCGAGCCCCCATGTCGCATGGCTGAGGACCACACAGATCACCGATTTGCGAATAGCCACACACGATACCGGCCCACCCTCGCCCATTCCGCACATGCTGCAATCCGACGACCATATCCTGGGTCTTTGGGACGAAGCGATCGGCCTGCTGCGCCCGCATATTCATGGCCGCCACGATGCGATCGTGCTGCCGTTTATCTGGTCCAATCCGTTTCCGGCCTTGCTCGGCCTGCCGCCGGTTCGGCATGAAGTCGCCTGGTGGGATCCCGAGCGGACATACAACCTGGCTCTGAAACCCGCGCCGCATGTTCTGCTCGATCCTGTGGATTTTGTGCTGGTGTCGCATGGGTATGTAAATCCGCTAACCGGCAACACGATGTGGGCGGCCTATGGCGATGAATTGCATGCCGATTTCAGGATTGTCGGGCAGACGCCGCATTGGGACTTGTGGGCGCGGCAGGATTGCGCGCGGCGTGGGCTATGTTGAGACAACCCGCGTTTCATCGCCGTTTCGGCGGATTTGCGGTGCTGTCGGGGATCGGCTGGGTCGTCGATTTCGTCGCCTACAATGCGATGACGCTGGCTGGTGTCGGGCTGTTCGGTGCCAATATCGTCGGCGCTGCGGCGGGCATGGCCACGGTGTTCGTGCTGGGCCGACTGTCGCTGTTTCGCGGCAGCCGCGTCGCACTGCGCCACGCCACGGGCCTCTATGCCGCGTGGAGCCTGTTCGCGGTGCTGTTTGCCTCGCTCCTGATCGAACTGGTCGGCAAGGCGCTGCATTCGCCGATGGTGCAGCCGGCGGTGAGTCTGGCGCTGGCGACACTCCATCTGCGAATGCCGGTTAACCTTGCTATCAGCATAATTGCCAAGCTTGTTATCACGCCCTTAACGATGCTTTTAAACTTTTGCGCGATGACGGTGATCAATGGACACCGTCGCCCCGCCCGCCCCGCGCCTATCCCCGATGAAGACCCGGATTCTGGTGTTCGTCCCGATGTACAATTGCGCGAACCAGGTGGCCCGGGTGGTCGGCCAATGTGAGCGCGCGCGCGACGCCGGGGTAAACCTGGCCGTCGTGATGATCGACAACCGGTCGACCGATGCCACGCTCGATACCGCCTGCGCCGCCCTGGCCAAAGCGGGATTGGACGAGGCCTATGTCCTGCGCAACGATGCCAATTACGGACTCGGCGGATCGCACAAAGTCGCGATCGCATTTGCCCGCGACCGCGGATTCGATCATCTTATCGTGCTGCACGGGGATGATCAGGGGTCGCTGTCCGACATCGTGCCGTTCCTGCTGTCGGGAAATTACACCGCGACCGACGCGCTGCTGGGCGCGCGGTTTCAGCCTGGCGCGCAGTTGCAGGGGTATTCTGCATTGCGCACGGTGGCGAACCGCATTTTCAACCTGGTGTTTTCTGCGGTTTCGGGGCGGCGCCTGTACGACCTGGGAGCGGGGCTGAACCTGTATCGCACCGCCATCTTCGATGACGGGTTTCATGACCGGTATGCCGACGACCTGACCTTCAACTACTACCTCATCCTGGGCCTCGTCGCGCGCAAGGCCTCTGTCCGCTTCTTTCCGATTTCCTGGCGTGAAGACGACCAGGTGTCGAACGTCAAATTGACCAGCCAGGGCTGGCGCATGTTGCGCATGCTGGCGGCGCGGGCGATCAACCCGGCGGCATTTTTCGCGGGCGAACACCGCACCGTGGCGCGCGATGGCTATCCCGCCACGCTTGTCCATGAACAGGGCGCACCGGGCCGATGACCGGATATCGCCAGCGTCGCGGCATTGCCTGTGCCATGAGCCTGGTGTTCGTGGTGATGGTTGCGCGCACCATCATCGGCGTGCGCAGCGCGATCGGCGTGCTGCCCCTGCACAGCCTGGTGCTGTTGCTGGTTCTGGGCGGCGGCCTGTATTTTGCATCGCACGCGCTGCGCGCGCTGCGGCTTGCGGTGATCACGGTGCCTTTGCTCGAACTGACTTTGCGCAAGGCGATCATGCTGCATTTCTTTGTCGCGCCGTGGTCGCTGGTTATGCCCATGAAGCTCGACGAAGGCATCCGCGTCAACGAACTGGCCATCGCGGGCCGGTCATGGCCGCATGCGATCATGGCGCTGCTGATCGACCGGGTGATGGACGCGGTCCTGCTGCTCGGGCTGATCACGGTGCTTGCCGCAAACGGGATTTATGAATCGGCCGCGCTTGCGCTGATGATCGGCGCCGCGCTGCTGGTTTTCTGCGCCACATTCCTCGCCGTGCCGATCGTGCTCGAAACGGCGCAGCGGCATGTGTTTGCCCATCATTATCACGCCCATTCGCCCCAGGTCCTGCGCGCGATCGACACCGTGCGGCGGCTCCTGATCCGCGGGCGTGCGACATTTGCCACGACGATGCCGTTTCTGGTGCTGTCGAGCATGTGCATCTGCGCGCTGGAACTTGCCGCGGCGACCGTCGCGCTGTGGGTCATGGGCGCGCGCCTCGGGCCCGTTGCCACGATCAGCCTGTTGCTGCGCCGCACCGACCAGAGCTGGCGCATGATCGTGTTCAATCAGCCGGTCGATCCGCAAGTCGCGCTGCTGACCCTGGCATTCATCGTCCCCCTGCTGATCAGCTGGGTGCTGATCGCGCCGGCCTATCTCGACAGCCGGACGCCGTCGCGGCGTGAAACCGGCGGCGGCCTGCCGGGCGGGACGCGTACCGCCTTTGGATCGAAAGGGTAATCCATGCTGATCCTGTACGACGATACCAGCCCTGCCCCCGATGCGATCCGCCAGATCATCGGCGTCGACCGTTTTGCCGATCTACTGCGCCAGCGCCGCCGGCTGTCCGATGTGATCGAACAGATCGCGCGCAACGACAACACATGCCGGTTCATGCGGGTCCACGATGCGGCAACGCATGCGACCGGGCTCGACATGCTGGAACGATCGGGCCCCGACGAAAAGATCTTTCGCCTGCCCAGCAGCCTGGTCCCGAGCAAGCTCGATATTTTCTCGCGCACTTTGCAGAAACTGCCCTACGCGCTCGACCGCACGATCTTTGGCGGGCAGTTCGATGACGAGGCCGCCGCGCTGGTGTCGCGCGACGACGCGCTCAACCTGTTGCGGATCACCGATCCTGGCGAACGGCGCAGCTTCTTTTCCGAGCTGTCGGCGAAATCCATGCATTTGAACAATGACATGGGCCTTATCGACCTGCGCAATGTCGACGCGTTCCTGGCCTATATGACCGGCGCGACCGAAACGCGGCATTTCAACCAGGTCGCCGCCAGGGACGGCGTGATGCGCAAGGTGTCGTCCGACATTGCCAAGATCCGCGCCGAATACCGCTATTTCCATGTCGTGCCCGAACCGATGAAGCGGTTCCTGCTGCCGACATTCGATTATGTCGAAGACAGCGCCCACGCATCGTACGCGATGGAAAAACTGTCGGTGCCCGATGCCGCGATCCAGATGGTGCATTTCGCGTTCAACGCGGACAGCTTCGACACGCTGCTGAACGCGTTTTTCAGCTTTATCGACGCGCGCGCGCTGCGGCACTGCGGCGTGGAACTGGCGCGCGATGCGGCGCGGCGCGAGATCCTTGCCAAAATGCAGATGAGGCTCGACACATTCACGGCTACCGATCAGGGCCGCCGTGTCGATGCGCTGATCGCATCGAACGAGCGCTGCAGCGGCGGGCTGGCCGGCCTGCGCCAGCGCGCCACTGCGGCGATCGAAGCGGCAATTGCCGAAGACTCGACCCACATGCTGGCGGTCGGCCATGGCGACCCGTGCCTGTCCAACATCCTGTTTCACCGCGATATCGGCCTGTTCCGGTTGATCGACCCGCGCGGCGCCAACACGCTCGACGAAGCGTTCATGCACCCGCTGTATGACCTGGCGAAATTCAGCCATTCGGTCCTGGGCGGCTATGATTTCATCAACAACGGCCTGTTCGAATGTCAGCTCGATGCCTCGCTCGGCCTGTCGCTCACGCTCGAAAACGGGGGCACGCCTGAATGGGCCAAGGCCGCCTTCAGGCACAGGCTGCAGGCGGCGGGCCTGTCGCTGCGGGTGATCCGCGCGTACGAACTGTCGCTTTTTCTGTCGATGCTGCCGTTGCATCTCGACAATCCGCGCAAACTGCCCGCGTTCTGCCTGGTCGCTGCGGCAATTCTCGACGATCTGGAACGCATGGCATGATCCGTACCGAAAAAACGCTCGTGGTCGATGTCGACGGCACATTGTGCCCGATCAAGCCCGCCGACATGGCCTATGGCGACCTGCCCGCCGAACCTGCGATGAAGGCCCGCCTGGCGCAATTGCGCGCGGACGGGTGGTATATCGTGCTGTTTTCATCGCGCGGGATGCGCACTTATGGCGGCGATGTGGTCGCCATCCTCGATCACGTCCTGCCGCCGATGGTCGAATGGCTCGATCGCAACGGCATCGCCTATGACGAAGTGCAACTGGCCAAGCCCTGGCCCGGCCACGATGGTTTCTACATCGATGACCGCGCCGTGCGCCCGCGCGAATTCCTGACCCTGTCGCTGGAAGAACTGGCGGACGTCTGCGCGGCGGATCGCGTTGCATGACGGGCGCAACCGGCACGATGGCGATCACGATGGCGGGCTTTGGCCGGCGGTTTGCCGAAGCGGGCTATATCCTGCCCAAATACGAATTGATCGCGCTCGACCGGCCGCTGTTCGACTGGTCGATGGTGGGCCTCGGCGATTTTCTTGGCGCCGGCTGGCGGTTGCGGCTGGCCGCGCGCAGCGGAGAAGGTGCGCGCGAATTCATCACTGCGCGCGCGGCCGCAATGCCGCTGACCGTCGATGACATCGTGGAGCTCGATCAGCCGACCGATGGCCAGGCCACGACGGCCTATATCCTGGCGCAGCGGTCGCCACCGGACCTGCCCTTTGCGGTGTTCAATATCGATACCTTCATTACGCCCGGTACGCTGGCCCCGAGCCAGATCCCGGCCGATTGCGCCGGATGGGTGCCCTGTTTCGAGGCGCCGGGCGACGGCTGGTCCTTTGCGCGGGTGGACGACAAGGATCGCATCGTCGAACTGCGCGAAAAGCAGCGGATCGCGCCCCATGCGACGATCGGGTTCTACTGGTTTCGTTCAGCCGCACTGTATTGCGAAACCTACCGCCGGTTTTTTGCCGATGCCGGGGGGATGGAGCGCGGCGAGCGCTATATCGCGCCGATGTACAACGACCTGATCGCGGCGGGCGAAATCGTCACGATGGCGCGAGTGCCATTCGACGCGATCGGTGCGTTGGGCACACCCGACCAGGTTGCCGCGTTTCGCCGTGACCCCCCGGTTTCGGCCGGCGAAATGGTCCGCAGTCGCGGGTCAGATCCTGCATAACCAACGAAATGTGTGTGCCCGGGCAACATCCGGCAACCATTCCGAACAAAGCTTTCCGGGCCTTTATCAAATTCTAAGCATTTTTCGGTCTAATGACGGTTATCGAAGCGACACATCGCCCCCGCGGGTTTCCGTGCCGGGGCAGCAAGCAAACGGGAAACTGGCATGAGCGCATTTGGTCGAAAGGCTGGTACCGGGGGAGGTAGCGCTGCGATGCGGCCTTCGTTCGGCGTTGCCCGGCCGATGAAGGGCAATGATGCTGCTGCGCCGATGTCTCCGGCTGCGGGCGCTGTGCCTTTGCCTGGCAATGATGTGCCGGGTGGCGGGTTTGATGCTTCGGATCCGAAGTCGGACGCGCTGGCGCGGCTTGCGGATCGGGCCAACCAGGTTGTCGAGAGCCATCATCACGCCGAGGGTTTTGAAGCTTCGGTTCACAAGATCAAGGAGCAGGTGCTGCCGCATCTGTTGGAACGCGTTGATCCCGAGGCGGCGGCGACGCTGACCAAGGAAGAGCTGTCCGAAGAGTTTCGCCCGATCATCATGGAAGTGCTGGCCGAGCTGAAAGTCACGCTGAACCGGCGCGAACAGTTTGCGCTGGAAAAGGTGCTAATCGATGAATTGCTCGGGTTCGGGCCGCTCGAAGAACTGCTCAACGATCCCGACATCACCGACATCATGGTCAATGGTCCTGACCAGACCTACATCGAAAAAAAGGGCAAGCTGACGCTCGCGCCGATCCGGTTTCGCGACGAAAGTCATCTGTTCCAGATCGCCCAGCGCATCGTCAACCAGGTCGGCCGCCGCGTCGACCAGACTACGCCACTGGCCGATGCCCGTCTCAAGGACGGCAGTCGCGTCAACGTCATTGTGCCGCCGCTGTCGTTGCGCGGCACCGCGATTTCCATTCGTAAGTTTTCCGAGAAGCCGATCACGCTCGACATGTTGCGCGATTTTGGCGCGATGAGCGACAAGATGTGTACCGCGCTGAAAATCGCGGGCGCTAGCCGGATGAACATCGTTATTTCGGGCGGTACGGGTTCGGGCAAGACTACGATGCTCAATGCGCTGTCGAAGATGATCGACCCGGGCGAGCGCGTGCTGACGATCGAGGATGCTGCCGAATTGCGTTTGCAGCAGCCGCATTGGCTGCCGCTGGAAACGCGGCCGCCAAACCTCGAAGGTCAGGGTGCGATCACGATCGGCGATCTGGTCAAGAACGCGCTGCGTATGCGGCCGGACCGGATCATCCTGGGCGAAATTCGTGGCTCGGAATGTTTCGATCTGCTCGCCGCGATGAACACCGGTCACGATGGTTCGATGTGTACGCTCCACGCCAACAGCCCGCGCGAATGCCTGGGCCGTATGGAAAACATGATCCTGATGGGCGACATCAAGATCCCGAAGGAAGCCATCAGCCGCCAGATCGCGGAATCGGTCGACCTGATCGTTCAGGTCAAGCGTTTGCGCGATGGTTCGCGCCGCGTCACCAACATCACCGAAGTGATCGGGATGGAAGGCGATGTGATCGTGACGCAGGAGATCTTCAAATTCGAATATCTCGATGAAGGCGAAGACGGCAAGATCATCGGCGAATACCGGCCTGCCGGTTTGCGGCCGTATACGCTGGAAAAGGCGCGCCAGTACGGGTTTGACCAGGCGTTTCTTGAGGCGTGCCTCTAACCTGATCTCTCGTTGTCCCGGGCTTGACCCGGGACCCCACTTTCTTTCTGCCTTCTCGGCCTTGCAAAGAAGTGGGGTCCCGGGTCAAGCCCGGGACGACGAGGTTTTGTGGGGTGCGCGTCAGTTCGCGATCGCGGCCTTTTTGTAGACCAGTCGCGGTTTGCGTGCGGCCAGTGTTTCATCCAGGCGGCGGCGCGGCGCGAAGTGTGGCGCGGAGCGTAACGCTGGGTCGCCTGCGCGGGCGCGTTCGGCCAGGCTGCGCATGGCCATGATGAACTGGTCGAGTGCTGCCCGGCTTTCGGTTTCGGTCGGCTCGATCAGCATGGCGCCGTGGACGACTAGCGGGAAATACACTGTCATCGGGTGGAATCCTTCGTCGATCAGGCCTTTGGCCAGGTCGATCGTCGAAAACCCTTCGGCGAAACCCTGATCGCTGAACAGGGCCTCGTGCATGCACGGGCCGGTCGCGGCGAAGGGCGCATCGAGCACATCGCGTAGGCGCGCCAGCACGTAGTTGGCGTTCAGCACCGCATCGCCCGACACCTGGCGCAGGCCATCGGCGCCATACGTCAGGATATAGGCGAGCGCGCGGGTGAACATGCCCATCTGGCCGTGGAATGCGCACATCCGACCGAATGCGGTGGGCATGTCATCCGCGTGTTCGATCAGTATGGGCCGGCCTTCGCCATCGCGGACCACGTGCGGCAGCGGCGCAAATGGGGCGAGTGCCGCCGACAGGACTACCGGCCCAGCGCCGGGACCGCCCCCGCCGTGCGGCGTGGAAAACGTCTTGTGCAGATTGATATGCATCGCGTCGACGCCGAGGTCGCCTGGGCGCACGCGGCCGACGATCGCGTTGAAATTGGCGCCATCGCAATAGACGAAGCCGCCGGCGGCATGCACCGCGTCGGCGATCGCCTTCATATCGCGCTCGAACAGGCCGCAGGTGTTGGGATTGGTAATCATCACGCCTGCGACGTCGGGGCCGAGCCGCGCGGTCAGCGCGGCCAAGTCGACGCGGCCATCGGCGCCGGCCGGGATTGTTGCTACGCCGAATCCGGCGAAGGCGGCGGTGGCTGGGTTGGTGCCGTGCGCGCTTTCGGGGACCAGGATCACGGTGCGCGTGGCCGCATCGCCGCGCGCTTCCAGTGCGGCGCGGATTGCAAGCAGCCCGCACAATTCGCCGTGTGCGCCTGCCTTTGGCGTCATTGCGACGGCGGCCATGCCGGTCAACTGGACCAGCCAGTCAGCCAATTCGGCGATCACGGTCAAGGCGCCTTCGACACTCGATTGCGGTTGCAGCGGATGGACCGCGGCAAAGCCTGGCATGCGTGCGACTTTTTCGTTCAGGCGTGGATTGTGCTTCATCGTGCACGATCCCAGCGGGAACAGGCCGAGATCGATCGCGTAGTTTTGCCGCGATAGCCGGGTGTAATGGCGCACGGTTTCTGGCTCGGACAGGCCGGGCAGGTCGAGCGGTGCTCTGCGCAGGTGCAGACCGGGCAGCAGGTCGCCGTCGTCTTCGTCGAAATCGACGCCGCTGCGCGAGGGATCGCCGATTTCAAAAATCAGCGCTTCTTCGAGGTCGAGCCCGCGATTGCCGGTGGCGGTTGGCGGCACGTGCTCGGTATCGCCAGCGCCGAGCGAAGGGCGCCAGCCCGAGGGATTGAGATCGTTCATGCCAGCACCTCTGCAAGTGTTTCGGCCAAAGTCGTGATGTCGGCAGGGTCCGTGCATTCGCTGGTCGCGATCAGCAGGACATTGGCCAGATCGGGGCGATCGGGGCATAACCGCGATAGCGGCACGCCGCCGAGCACGCCGCGCGCGGCCAGGGCCTCGACCACTGGTGCCGCGGCACTTGGCAATTGCACGGCGAATTCGTTGAACCATACGGCGTTGATCACCGACACGCCGGCGATCTGCTCCAGCGCCCGCGCGGTTGCGACGGCGCGGGTGTGGCTCAGTTTCGCCATTTGAGACAGGCCTGCGCCGCCGAGCAAGGTCAGGTGAATGCTGAACGCCAGCGCGCAAAGTCCGGAATTGGTGCAGATATTCGACGTCGCCTTTTCGCGCCGGATATGTTGTTCGCGGGTCGATAGCGTCAGCACGAAACCGCGCTTGCCATCGGCGTCGACAGTCTCGCCGCACAGACGTCCGGGCATTTGCCGTACGAATTTTTCCGCGCAGGCGAACAGGCCAAGATAAGGCCCGCCGAATTGCAGGCCGACGCCGAGCGATTGCCCCTCGCCCACCACGACATCGGCACCGAGCGCGCCCGGGCTTTCGATCAGGCCGAGCGCCACCGGTTCGGTCACGACCGCGATCAGCAGTGCGCCGTGCTCGTGCGCGATTTGCGCAATCGCGGCGAGATCGGGGATGCGGCCGAGCACGTCGGGATATTGCACGACGACGGCGGCGGTCTGGTTGTCGATCGCGGCGATGACGGCCGCGTCGTCGCTCATCGCTTCGGCCACCGGGGCCAATGCGACCAGCGTGGTGCCCGCGACGCGCGCCATGGTTGCGGCGGTTTCGCCATAATGCGGGTGGAGCCCGCCCGACAGGACCGCGCGGCCGCGTTTGGTCACGCGCGTCGCCATCGCGATCGCTTCCCAGCATGCGGTCGACCCGTCGTACATCGAGGCGTTGGCGACGTCGCAGCCGAACAGGCGCGCGACTTGCGTCTGGAATTCGAACAGGACTTGCAGGGTGCCTTGCGCGATTTCGGGCTGGTATGGGGTGTACGCGGTCATGAATTCGCCGCGCTGGATCAGGTGATCGACGCTGGCGGGCACATGGTGGCGATAGGCCCCTGCCCCGCAGAAAAACGGCGCGGTTTCGGCGGTTAGCGCGCGCGCCGACAGCGCGGCCATGTGGCGTTCGACTGCGCGTTCGCTGGCGTGGAGCGGCAGGCCAGCGATCGGCGCGGTCAGCAGCGCGTCGGTTGCGACATCGGCGAACAGGTCGTCGATCGATGCCACGCCGATCGCGGCGAGCATGACCGACCGATCCGCATCATTCAGCGGCAGATTGCGCATTACAGGTCCGCCAGCAATTTGGCGTAAGCCGCGGCGTCCATCAGTGCGGTCAGCTGCGCCGGATCGGACAGTTCCATCGTCCACAGCCAGCCATCGCTTTCCGCTGCCGAATTGACGAGATCTGGCGCATCGGCGAGCGCGGCGTTGACCTCGGTCACTTTGCCGGCGACCGGCGCGTAGATGTCGCTTGCGGCCTTGACCGAATCCACGACGGCCGCGCTGCCGCCTTGCGCCAGGACGGCGCCCACTGCCGGGACGTCAACGTAAGTGATGTCGCCCAGTTGGCCTTGGGCGTAATCGGTGATTCCGACGCGGCCCTGCGTGCCGTCGACGTCGATCCATTCATGCTCGCTCGTGAAGTAACGGGGCATCAGGCAATTCCTTTGCGGTGATAACGGTGAGGAACGAAAGGTAGCGGTACGACGTGCGCGGCCAGCGAACGGCCGCGCACGTCGATGGAAAGCTCGGTGCCCGTTACGGCATGGGCGGCGTCGACCATCGCCATCGCCACGGGGTAGTCGAGGCTGGGGGCAAAGCCGCCCGATGTGACCAGGCCGATCGGTGTGTCGCCGGCCATGACCACGGCGCCCTCGCGCGCGGCCATGCGGCCCGTTACGGACAGGCCGACGCGACGCTTTGTCGGGCCATCGGTGAGCGCGGTCATGATCTGCGCATGGCCTGGGAAGCCGCCTTCTGTGCGGCGGCGGCGCGCAATGGCAAAGCCCAGCCCGGCCGTGATCGGATCGATTTCCGGTGTAAGATCATGACCATAGAGCGGGAGGCCGGCTTCGAGCCGCAGCGAGTCACGCGCGCCAAGGCCGATTGGGCGGACTGCTGGGTGTGCGGTCAGGGCATCGGCAAAGGCGGCGATGACTGCGGCCGGCACAGAAATTTCGTACCCGTCTTCGCCTGAATAGCCCGACCGGCTGACGTGCAGCTCCACACCATTCCAGCGGTACGGCCCGGCTTGCATAAACCACAGGTTCTCGACCGTTACGATACCGGGCGCCGCTGGTTCCAGGCCGAGCGAAGCCAGCGCTTCGGCCGCGCGCGGGCCCTGTAACGCCAGAAGGCCATGATCGTTACGTTCGGTCAGTGTAACGTCACGCGGCAGGCGCGCGGCGATATGCGCGATGTCGTCGGTTTTGGTCGCGCCATTGACGACAACGAAGAAACCGCCGGGCCAGCGTGTCACCATCAGGTCGTCGAGAATGCCGCCCTGGTCGTTGAGCAGCAGCGAATAGCGTTGTCCGCCCAAGCCGAGTGTTGTGAGATCGATCGGCAGCAGTGCTTCGAGCGCGTGTTCGGCCGGCGCCTGGTCGGCGCCGGGTGATGCAATCAGCAATTGGCCCATGTGCGAGACATCGAACAGGCCGGCATTCTGGCGGGTCCACATGTGTTCGGCGATGATGCCTTCGTATTGCACGGGCATCATGTGCCCGGCAAACGGGACCATCCGCGCATTTCGTGCGCGATGCCAGGAATGAAGCGCAAGCTGCTGCAAATTTTCGGAATTTGGGTCGGAAATGCTCACGAGTCAGGCTCCACGCATGGGTGCGTTAAACGGAGCCCCCTCTGTCACGGGTACCTGAGAGTTTTAACGGCAGCGCCCAAGATGGAGGCGTTTGCCGGTTACCCCTTCGGTGGCACCGACCCATGGGGCCGGTACGCTTTCCAGAGCATCACTGTTGATCCACGCGGTCCTTGGTGCCTGAGAGTTTCCGGGGCGGTTGCTCCTTCGGCGTCCTGGCGATGCACCCCGTTGAGGAGGCGAATCGCGTAAGAACTCTCCCGCGTCGATCAGTGACGCTTATGCCCCTGCATCATTTTGGTAATTCAGGTCAAGCCGCGACGTGCAAGGTTGTGGATATCGGGGTAAAAATACACGTGGCGCCCTCGTGCTGATCCTTCGCTATCAGCGCTCGCAAGCGTAAGAATTGCGGCCGCGATATCGCGCGCGTGGACCGAATGAAACGGTGCCAGTCGGCCGCGCAGAAACGGGTCGATCAGTCCGGACAGAAGTTGTGCAATGCGTTCGGCCGGGCGCGCCGGGCCCGTGCGATCGCCGCGCAATACGCCCGGGCGCAGGATATCCAGGCGCGAAAAATCCATTTTGTTTACAGCGGATTCGGTCTCACCTTTGACAGATAGGTAGAAGTTGCGTGAGGCCGGATTGGCGCCTCCTGATGAGACGAGGATGACCTGGCGCGTTCCTGCTGCGCGGGCTGCGCGCGCGGTCGCGAGTATCAGGTCATGGTCGACTGCGCGAAACGCCTGGCGATCGCCGCCGACGGCCTTGATCGTGGTGCCCAGCGCGATCACCAGCACTTCGGGCCGCGCGCGGGCGATCGCCGCGGGCCACTCGGCCGGATCGGCGACCAGCATTTCGAGCTTTGCCCCCGCGGGCATCGTGATTTCGCGCCGGGCCAGTGCTGTCAGTTGCACGCCGTCCCTGCCCGCGGTCGCCGCGATTACTGCCGTACCGATCAGCCCGGTCGCGCCGACGAGCAGCAGCGGCACGCGATCGGGTTCAGACATTGCGCATGCCTTCGGGCACGCGCCCGGTCAGCCGGGTGTACTGGTCGATGGCGAAACGGTCGGTCATGCCGGCAATGTAATCCGCGATCGTGCGCGCGTGCGCGGTATCATTGCCGCCCAGGCGATCCTGCCATGAAACGGGCAGCAGCGCGGGGTCGGCGGCGTAGGCGGCATACAGGGTGGCGATGACTTCGCGCGCGGTTTCGGCGGTCGCGACTTGTATGGGGTGGAGGTAGAGCCGGGCGTACATGAAGCGCTTCAATGCGCGTTCCTGGACCTGCATCGTGGGGGAGAAACCGCACAAGGCGCGGCCTGCCGCGCGCACATCGGCGGCGCTGGCCACGCCGGTTTCGGCAATGCGCATGCGCGTTTCGCCCAGCACATCGTTGACCATTACGCCAATCTGCCCGCGCACAAGTTCGCGCAACAGGCGGTCGTTTGGAGCCCCGGGATAGCGCGCCTCGATCGCGTACCACTGGTCCGCCAGCGATGGCAGTTCGAGCAGATCATCGAGCGTCAGAAACCCGGCGCGCAGGCCATCGTCGATGTCGTGATTGTCATAGGCGATGTCGTCGGAGATCGCGGCGACTTGCGCTTCCAGCGAAGCATGGCTCGTCAGGTCGAGCGGGAATGCGGCGTCGAGTTCGCGCAGGGCCCAGGGCGGCGTTGCGACGGGGCCGTTGTGCTTGGCCAGGCCCTCGAGCATTTCCCAGGTCAGGTTGAGCCCGTCGTGTTCGATATACGGGCTTTCGAGCCGCATCAGCACGCGCAAGGTGTTGGCATTGTGGTCGAACCCGCCGTGGTCTGCGAGCGCTGCCTGCAGGGCATCTTCGCCGGCATGGCCAAATGGAGGATGGCCGATATCGTGCGCCAGGCACAGCGCCTCGGTCAGGTCTTCGTCGAGGCCGAGCGCGCGCGCGATTACCCGGCCGATCTGCGCGACCTCAAGGCTGTGGGTCAGGCGGACGCGGTAATGATCGCCATCGGGTGCGACGAACACCTGCGTTTTATGGCGCAGGCGGCGGAACGCGATCGAGTGGATGATGCGGTCGCGATCGCGCTGGAAGACACTGCGCGGGCCCCGCGCAGTCGCGCCTTCCAGCGCAAATTCACGCCCGCGCGACCGGTCGGGGTCGCAGGCATAGGGGGATTGCATACTTGGTACGGCCTGATCAGTGAGCGAGGGCTTTCACGATGTCCTCGACCATTTTCTTCGCATCCGCCAGCAGCATCATCGTCTGGTCCATATAGAACACGTCGTTGTCGACGCCGGCATAGCCGACCCCGCCCATCGAGCGTTTGACGAAGAAGATCGTCTTGGCCTTTTCGACGTCGAACACCGGCATGCCATAGATCGGCGATGATTTGTCGGTCTTGGCCGCCGGGTTGACCACGTCGTTGGCGCCGATGATGAAGGCGACATCGGCCTGGGCGAATTCGCCGTTGATGTCTTCGAGCTCGAACACTTCGTCATAGGGCACATTGGCTTCGGCCAGCAGTACGTTCATGTGCCCCGGCATGCGGCCTGCGACCGGGTGGATCGCGTATTTCACATTGACGCCGCCGGCTTTGAGCTGGTCGCCCATTTCGCGCAGCACGTGCTGCGCCTGGCTGACCGCCATGCCGTAGCCCGGGATGATGATGACCGTTTCGGCCTCTTTCATGATGTAGGCCGCGTCTTCGGCGGAGCCGCGCTTCCACGGCCTCTGTTCGCGCGCCGGGCCATTGTCGCCGCCGCCCGTGTCTGCGCCGAAGCCGCCGGCGATCACCGAAATGAACGAGCGATTCATCGCCTTGCACATGATGTACGACAGGATCGCGCCCGATGATCCGACCAGCGCGCCGGTGATGATCATCGCGGTGTTGTGCAGCGTAAAGCCCATCGCGGCCGCGGCCCAACCCGAATACGAATTGAGCATCGACACGACGACCGGCATGTCGGCGCCGCCGATCGGGATGATCAGCAGGAAGCCGATGACGAACGCCAGCACGGTAATCGCGGCGATCACCCACAGCGCCTGATCCTGCGTAAACCAGCCGACCAGGCCGATGATCAGCGCCAGGGTGCCGAGGTTGATCACATGACGGCCCGGCAGCATGATCGCCGCGCCGCTCATTTTGCCCGCGAGTTTCAGGAAGGCGATGATCGAGCCGGAGAACGTGATCGCGCCGATCGCGATACCCAGGCCCATTTCGATGCAGCTCTGGACGTAGAGATGCACGGAGTTGTCGCGAACGGCCATCACATGCGCGAGGCGCGCATAGGATTCGGTGTAGACGGGCGTTTGCATGGCGACAGGCGCGCCCGGCATCGGGATCAGGGCCGTGAGGTCTGCAATTCCGAATGCTGCCGGATTGAGATAGGCGGCCCAGCCCACCATGACCGCGGCCAGGCCGACCAGCGAATGGAACGCGGCCACGAGCTGCGGCATGTCGGTCATCTTGATGCGGCGCGCGGTGACGAAGCCGATGCCGCCGCCGATCGCGATCGCGCCGACGATTTCGGGCAGGCTGGCAATGCCATGCGTGACGAGCGTGGTGATCACCGCGATCAGCATGCCGACCATGCCATAGCGGTTGCCCGCGCGGGATGTTGCCGGGCTCGACAATCCGCGCAATGCCATGATGAACATGACACCCGCGATCAGGTACGCCAGCGCGACCCAGGCGGCAGAAGCGTCCGAGGCGATCACTTCTTGTCCTTCTTTTTATACATCGCGAGCATCCGCTCGGTCACGGCGAACCCGCCAAAAATGTTGACGCTGGCCAGCACGATCGCCGCCAGCCCCAGCCATTTCGACACGACCGAACCCTGCGCCGCGCCCGCAATCAGCGCGCCGACGACAATCACCGATGAAATCGCATTGGTCACCGCCATCAGCGGCGTGTGCAAAGCCGGCGTCACCGACCAGACAACGTAATACCCGATGAAACAGGCCATTACGAAAATCGACAAGATGCTTACGAATTCCACTAAAAATCCTCCCCCGCCGAAATTTAGCCCAGCAGTCTCTCATGGACCACTTTGCCGCCCTGGGTCAGGCGAATGGCATTGCCGATTTCTTCGTCGAGCACCGGCCGCCCTGTCTCTTTGTCCCAGAAGGCATTGAGAAAATTGTAGAGGTTGCGCGAATACAGGGCCGAGGTGTCGGTCGGTAGCTGCGCCGGCGTGTTGGCGTATCCGATGATTTTTACGCCGTGGCGTTCGACGCCCTGGTCGGGCACCGATCCTTCGACATTGCCGCCTTGTGCGACGGCGAGGTCATAGATGACGCTGCCGGGTTTCATCGTCGCGATCTGCGCGTCGGTGATCAGCCGCGGCGCGGCGCGGCCGGGGATTAGCGCGGTGGTGATCACGATGTCCTGCTTGGCGATATGGCTCGATACCAGTTCGGCCTGCGCGGCCTGGTATTCGGCGCTCATTTCGGTGGCATAACCGCCGGCGCCTTCGCCCTCGATGCCTTTGACGGATTCGACGAAGATCGGTTTCGCGCCTAGCGACTGGATCTGTTCTTTCGTTGCCGAGCGCACGTCGGTCGCCGACACTTGCGCGCCCAGGCGGCGCGCGGTCGCGATCGCCTGCAGCCCGGCGACGCCCACGCCCATGATAAACGCCTTGGCTGCGCTGACTGTGCCCGCCGCGGTCATCATCATCGGGAAGGCTTTGCCGTACAGGTTCGCCGCGATCAGCACCGCCTTGTACCCGGAAAGGTTGGCCTGGCTGGACAGGATGTCCATCGATTGCGCGCGCGTGATGCGCGGCATGAATTCCATTGCCAGCGCTTCGAAGCCGGCGGCGGCATAGGCCGCAACGCGGTCACGCTGCGAAAACGGCTCATGCCCGGCGACAATCCAGGCGCCGGGCTTTGCGCCCGCCAGCAGGTCAACATCGGGCCCCTGCACGCCGAACACGATGTCCGCGCCCGCTGCTGCATCGCTGATGGCAATCCGCGCTCCGGCCGCCGCGTAATCGGCATCGGCAAACGACGCCGCGATCCCGGCGCCCGTTTCGACCGTCACTGTTGCGCCCAGCGTGATCAGCTTCTTGACCGTTTCCGGCGTCGCCGAAACACGCGTTTCTCCCCCCGCCCGCTCGCGCAGGACGGCGATTTCAACCGAATTGGTCATGCAGCGCGATCAGTGGATCAGGAAGATGACAAAGGCGACGATCACCACGATCACCGGCACCGCGACTTTAATCATGCTGATAAAGCCTTCGTAGGTCGCGCGAGCCGCTTTGATGTCGTTTGCCGGTGCCATGTCGTTCCCCTGATTGTTATATTACTGCGGCGCACGGTCCCGAAGCGTGCGCGTCACCTCCGCTCTAACGAGCCCCGCGCACTTGCTCAAGTATCAAACATGATAGTTACGCGCATCAATCTTGCGTGCGCAAAGCGGGTCCGTCCGGGTTTTCGGGCTTTAATCCGTTTTTCATGCAATCCGCGTATCCGTTGGTCTTCCAGGAAACTGACGGATCACGAATGTCTGACACCGAAGATCGCCTGCTGATGCTGATCGATGACGAACCGGCCCAGATCCGGCTCGTCTCCGCGCTGGCTGCGCGCGAAGGCTGGCGCACGATTGTCGCCCGTGATTCGGAAACGGCGATCGCCATGCTCGGCACGCGCCAGGGCATGCGCCTGGGCGCGATCATTCTCGACCAATGGGTGCCGGGCGACGAAGCCTGCCAATTGATCGCCGAATTGAAAGCGCGCCGGCCTGCGCTGCCGATCCTGATGTTGACCACCAGCGCCTCGCCATTGCTGGCGGTCGAGGCGATGCGCGCCGGGGCCACTGATTACCTGATCAAGCCGGTCGCGCCCGATCGCCTGGTTTCTGCCTTGCGCGCCGCGACTGCGCCCGAAATTCAAACTGCGGATCAGAATTCCGAGCTGCACCCGCTGACCGAAAAACTGGGTGCGGCGCTCGATTTCGATTCGATGATCGGCGCGGCCTCCTCATTCCGCACCGCGCTGGCGATTGCGGCGAAGGCCGCGCGCACGCATGCGCATGTCCTGATCGAGGGCGAATGCGGCACGGGCAAGGAAATGCTGGTGCGTGCGATGCATGCCGCCAGCCCGCGCTCCAAATTGCCGCTGCGCCTGGTCAATGCCGGCGGGATTCCGCCGAACCAGATTGAATCGGTGCTGTTTGGCCACGAGAAAGGCGCATTTGCCGGGGCGTTCGATCGCCATGTCGGCGCTTTGCAACATGCTGACGGTGGCACCTTGGTGATCGACGAGATCGACCGGTTGCCTTTGAGCGTGCAGGCGCGGTTGATCCAGTTTATCGATCGCGGCGATGTGCAGCCGATCGGCGCGCGGCACTCGTTCCGGCTCGATGTGCGCATGGTCGTGTGCAGCAATGCGCCGTTGAAGGACCTCGTCGAGGGCGGGTTGTTCGATGCCGATCTGCTGAGCAAGCTGTCGAACAATATGGTGCGCGTGCCTTCGTTGCGTGAGCGGCCTGGTGATATTCCGGCGCTTGCGCGGCATTTTCTGGCGCGGATTGGCGAGCAGCCGGGGTTGCGGCCGCTGGGGATTACCGATGGCGCGCTGGCGCTGCTGGGGGCTTATGATTGGCCGGGCAATGTTCGGCAGTTGCAGGCTACGCTGTTTCGCGCGGCGGTGTTCTGTGATGGTGAAGCTCTGACCGCGCAGGATTTCCCGCGGTTGGCGAATATGGTTGGCGATACGGTGCGGATACAGCAGCCGATCAGCGATGGCGCGGGGGTTGTGCTGTTTGGGCCGGATGGGAATTTGCGGCCGCTTGAGGATATCGAGGCGGATGTTATCCGGCTTGCGATTGGGCATTACCGGGGTCGGATGACCGAAGTTGCGCGGCGGTTGGGGATTGGGCGGTCGACTTTGTATCGCAAGCTGTCCGAGCTTGGGATCGATAACGCGGCCTGATTGGGCGAGGCCTGATTATTCCGCCACTACTACCACTACCACCACCACCTCCGCTCATCCTGAGCCTGTCGAAGGATGCGCGAAGGTGGTTGATCTGGGTGAGCTTGGTAACGTGCTGGGCTGGCGTTAGCGCGCATCCTTCGACAGGCTCAGGATGAGCGGGGGGGCGTTATCTGACGTAATTTGGCGCCCTATTTCCGCGCCACTTCCGCGTCGATAAGCGCTTTGATGTCGTGACCCAGGATCGTCAGGCCGTCGATATTCGCATCGTCGATCACCACGCCGGACAAGTTCACATCGGTGAATTTTCCGCGCTGAAAGTTGACGTTCGTAAACGTGATATCGGACATATCGACGTCATCGAATGTCGTGTGCGCCAGCGTGCTCGTGCGGAAATTGGCGCGCTCGATATTGGCTTCTGAATACGCCGTGCCCGACAGATTGAGGTCGGTGAATTTGGTGCGTTGCAGGTTGGTGTTGATGAAGCGGCTGTCGGCCATGTTCACATCATCGAATGTCACATCTGCCATCGCGCAGGCCTGGAACACCGCGCCGCGAAAGTCTTCGTCTTCGAAGTCTGCCATGTCATTCTCCGTGGAAATCAGTCGGCCATCTGGCTGAAATCGGTCAGCGCTGCGTCGCGCAGCCCCCGCCAGATCTGCAGGGCCTGCACCGTTTCGGGCACGTCGTGCACCCGGATCATATGTATGCCGCAATCGGCCGCGTGCAAGGCCAGCGCGAGCGAACCGGGCATGCGTTTGTGCGCCGGCACCTCGCCCGCCAGCGCGCCGACCATGCGTTTGCGGCTCGCGCCGAACAGGATCGGCTGCCCCAGTGCGTGAAACAGCGGCAGCGCGTTGATCAGCAACAGGTTTTCGGCGAGCGTCTTGCCGAAGCCGATGCCCGGATCGAGCAGGATTTTATCGCGCGCGATTCCTGCAGCGAGTGCGGCATCGCGTCGTTCGCGCAAACTATCGAATACGTCGAGCACGACATCGCGATACGTACCATCCGCGTGCAGATCGCCGGTATCACCTGGGGCGTGCATCAGCACGACGGGTGCGCCGCTTTGCGCGACGAGTGTTGCGGTGCGCGGATCGTGGCGCAGGGCCGAGACGTCGTTGACGATATGCGCGCCGGCCTGCAGCGCGGCGGCGATTACGCTCGCACGTCGGCTGTCGATCGAGATCGCCGCGCCTGCTGCGGATAGCGCGGTGATTACCGGGACCACGCGGCGTTCTTCATCGCCTTCCCAGACTGCGGCCGCACCGGGCCGGGTGGATTCGCCGCCGACATCGATCAGCGCGGCGCCCGCTTCGAGCATGGCGTGCGCGTGTTCGAGCGCGGCATCGGGTCTATCGAGGAATTTGCCGCCATCGGAAAAACTGTCGGGCGTGACGTTCAGAATGCCCATGACTAGTGGTTGGTCGATCCGCAACGTGCGCGCGCCGCAGATGATTGGCGGATGGGTGCGAGCGAGGTCCGCCCATTGCGTCTGGGCTTCGGCTTTTAATGCGTTGGGCAAGGCCGCAATCGCGCCGGGCATGTCGGGCGCGGCGAACCGGCCGCGTGATACGATCCGACCGTCCTTGCGATGCAGGATGGCGAACCGGCTTGCCCAGACGAGGCTGCCGCCGAGCCGGATGGCTTGGCCCTGTTCGCTCTGCGGACTTTGCGTCAGCGCGATGGGGCGCAAGTACACGGCTTCAGTCATTTTTGCTTGCCTGGCCATGATTAGCCCTCCCCCTCAGGGGGAGGGTTGGGTGGGGGTGTGCGACGCCAATGGAGTGCGCGTCATTGCCGGCGTCGGACACCCCTCCCCAACCCCTCCCCTGAGGGGCGGGGCTTTCAGGAAGTGGGCGTCGGGACGCGCTCATGGCGTTTAGTCTTCGGTGGCGAGCAGGTATAGCTGGCGCAGGACGTCGATCGGCTTGACTTCGCCTTCGTGTTTTACGTGCCAGAATGTCCAGCCGTTGCACGATGGCGCGCCCTGTACTTTGGCGCCGATGCCGTGGATCGAGCCGGGTTCTGCGCCGGCCTCGATCGATCCGTCGGCGCGGACGGTGGCGCAATGGCGGCCTTTGCGGTCGTGCAATTGTGCGCCTGGCGCGATCCAGCCGGATTCGACGAGCTGGCCAAAGGCGACGCGCGGTGCGGTCTTGCGGCTTTGCATCGTTTTCAGCGCGGATTCGTCGAGTGGCAGCGCCATTTCGATGCGTTCTTCGGCGACGGCGATGTAGGATTCTTCGCGTTCGCAGCCGATCCAGTTGCGGCCCAGGCGTTTCGCCACTGCGCCAGTGGTGCCGGTGCCGAAGAACGGATCGAGCACGACATCGCCCGGGTTGGTCGTGGCCAGCAGCACGCGATACAGCAGCGCCTCGGGCTTCTGCGTCGGGTGCGCTTTTACGCCGCCTTTGCGGATGCGTTCGGAGCCCGAGCAGATCGGAAGGACCCAGTCGGAGCGCATCTGCAATTCGTCGTTGAGCGTTTTCATTGCGCGATAGTTGAACGTGTAGCGCGATTTCTCGCTTTTGGATGCCCAGATCAGCGTTTCATGGGCATTGGTAAACCGCGTGCCTTTGAAATTGGGCATCGGGTTCGACTTGCGCCAGACGATGTCGTTCAGGATCCAGAAGCCCAGGTCCTGCAGGATCGCGCCGACGCGAAAGATGTTGTGATAGCTGCCGATGACCCAGATCGAGCCATCGGGTTTCAGCAGGCGATGCGCCTCGGCCATCCATTCGTGGGTGAATTTGTCATACGTGGCAAAGCTGGCGAATTTGTCCCAGTCGTTGGTGACCGCGTCGACATGGCTGCCATCGGGGCGCGCGAGATCGCCGCCCAGTTGCAGGTTGTATGGCGGATCGGCGAAAATCATGTCGATCGACGCGCTGGGCAGGCTGCGCATGTTTTCGATGCAATCGCCGCGCAGAATGGTGTTGACCGGCAGCGCCGGAGCAACGGGCACAGGCGTTACGCGCCGTACGCGGCTCGTTACCCGTTCCTTGACCAAAACTGCCATGTCCATCGTCGCCTTTCGCTGCAATGGGTGGATTCTGAATCATTGTGGACTCGGCGTCAAGCCACGACTCGGCGGAAAAGCGCGAGTCGCGGGTGAATCATAACGGGAACGAAACGAGCCTGCGGGGCATATCTTGAGTCTGTTTGGTACGCGGCGCACTATATCTGGTAGGGCGTGGCGGCTCAAATAAATCTCAGATCAACAGCAATTGTTTGATGGGCGCAAAGCTGCGGCGGTGCAGCGGGCACGGGCCGTGGTCGCGCAATGCGGCCAGGTGATGCGGCGTGCCGTAGCCCGCATTGCGCTCCCATCCGTAATGCGGCCAGTCGCGCGCATGGGCGTGCATCAGGCCATCGCGGTGTTGTTTGGCCAGGATCGATGCGGCGCTGATTGCGCGCTCGGTTGCATCGCCGCCGACGATCGCGCGTGCGGGCCAGCTCCATTCGGGCACGCGGCCCATCGGGGTTTTGTTGCCGTCGATCAGCACCAGCGTGACGACGCAGGGGCCATGGGTGCCGACCAGGTCGGCGACTGCGAGAGTCATCGCCTTCATCGTCGCGGCGAAGATGTTGATGCGGTCGATTTCTTCGGCGTGGACCACGCCGATGCCCCAGTGGCATGACTGACGGATCAGCGGATCGAGTTCGCCGCGGCGCTTTGCGGACAGGACTTTGGAATCGGCCAGGCCGTCGGGGGCTTTGGGACCCAGGACTACGGCGGCGGCGACCACCGGGCCGGCGAGCGGCCCTCGCCCGGCTTCGTCGACGCCGATCAGCAGGCTTGGGATTGCCGGTGAGGTTTGGGGGCTTGGCATGGAGGCGGGCATTATCGCCTTGGTGTGGTGCCGATCAAGCCTCGATTGTATTGCGTTGTTATCTCGCAACTTTCGCTCATCCTGAGCTCGTCGAAGGATGCGCGCTACCCGTTGGTTTGGCGCCCAGCCCGGGTGAATTGGGCATATGTTGGCGCGCGTCCTTCGACAGCGATTGTGTTTGGGTCAAGCTGGTTTGAGCGTATTTCGCGCGATTGCATTGAGGATAATGAGCAGTTTTCTGGCAAC
>Ga0302314_10000253_pt1 | contig 95760 bp, 82 predicted proteins | sample III_Palsa_N2_3_FD_200533 | JGI IMG/M metagenome (GOLD analysis project Ga0302314, IMG submission 200533) | Peat permafrost microbial communities from Stordalen Mire near Abisko, Sweden - III_Palsa_N2_3 | ecosystem: Environmental > Terrestrial > Soil > Palsa > Peat permafrost | place: Sweden... | reverse complement strand
AAGACCAAGCGGATCTTCGTCCCCGAGACCGGCCGCACCGTCACCGTCAAGCTCTCGGCCCGGGCCCTCAAGACCCTGACCAAGAACGGCAGCTACCAGACCCTCAAGAAGGCCGGATTGCTCTAACCAGCCGTCCCCCGCCTTCCAGCCACAGCTTTTCGAACCTCAAACCAGGAGCCACCATGGCATTCAGCGTTAAGAGCAAAAAGAGCGGCAAGACCTTCTACCTCCACGGCCGGGAACAGACCCTGCGCGGCGGGACCAAGGTGAAACTGTACTACTTCGGCGGCGAGGCCAAGGAAGGCGCCATCGACGAGCTTCCCGCCGGCTACATCGTCAGCGAGAACGAGCGCACCGGCCTCCCCATCCTCAAAAAAGGATAAGCAGGGATCGGTTCCCTCCTTCCGAGAATTCCCCAAGCCCCGGCTCGCTCACGCGACCGGGGCTTTCTCGTGTCCCGTTCGATTCGGCAAAAGACTGGCAAAAGACGGCATTCGCGGTAGCTTGAAGGACACCCCGCCCGCATCGCCGCATGAAAGAGACGCCCTTCCTCGACAATCAGAAATCGGTCATCGAAACCCTCAAGCAAGTCTCCTTCTTCAGCAGCCTGGAAGACCGCCACCTTCAGGACGTCTTCAAGATGAGCCGCCTTCGGCAATACCAGCCGGACGAGGTCATCATCCCCGAAGGGGTCTACGACAGCTTCATCTACGTCCTCCTCAACGGTGAGGTCACCGTCGAAAAAAGCGGCGCCACCATCGCCCGCCTCCACCGCACCGGCGATATCTTCGGCGAACTGGCGATCATCAACTACGAGCCCCGCTCCGCCACCGTCCGCTCCGCCTCCCGCACCTCTTGCCTGGCCGTCGACGCCGCCTTCCTCGATAATCTTCTCCCGGGCGACCGCGACGTGGTCTACTCCGTTGTCTACAAGCTCTTCGCCGAAGTCGTCGCCAGCCGCCTCCGGACCACCAGCCAGGAGCTGGCCGCCGTCAAGGAAGAGCTGGCCCTGGCCAAGCGGGAGCTCACCTTTTACCGGCGGTGATTTTTCCGACTAGGAAGGTGGTTCCGTGAACGCCCCCTGGTTCTCCTTCCCCGATTTCTTCCTCTCCTTCGCGGCTTTGCTGCTGGAGGGGATTCCCTTCCTCCTCCTCGGCGCGCTCGGCTCGGCGGCGGTCGATCTCTTCCTGCCGGAGGCCTGGCTGCGCCGTCTGCTCGGCCTCGGCCGGGGCGGCGGCATCGCGGCGGGCTACCTGGCTGGGTTCCTCTTCCCGATCTGCGAATGCGGCGCCCTCCCCATCGTCATGCGGCTCTTGCGGAAAGGAGTGCCGTTGCCGGTAGCCGCGACCTACCTCTTCGCCGCCCCGCTGCTCAACCCCTTCTCGATCGCCAGCACCTGGTTCGCCTTTCGCTCCCAGAACCCCTGGCTCTGGGTCGTTCTCCGGCTCTTCCTCGGTTCTCTCCTCATCCTTTCCCTCAGCCTCTGGATCAGCCGCCGCGACACCCGGGAAATCCTCCGCCCCCTGATGGAAGAGCCCCCCGCCGCTCCGATCTTCTCCGCAGGCGGGGAAGTCATGGAAACCCCCTGGCGCCGCCGCCTGCGGCGGACCGTCCGTTCCGTCACCGACGATTTCCTCGCCGTTCTCTTCTTCCTGGTGATCGGCGCGGCGGTCGCCGCCTTCCTCAACACCAGCATCAACCGGGGCTGGATCAACGCCCTGGCCCAGCACGCCCTCTTCGGCCCGGTCGTCGCCGTCGGCCTGGCGCAGACCCTCTCGATCTGCAGCACCACTGATGCCTTCATCATCGCCGCCCTCCCCCAGTTCCCCATGGCCGCCGCGCTTGCCTTTCTCATCGCCGGGCCGCTTTTCGACCTGAAACTCTTCTGGATCTACCAGGCCCTCTTCACCCGCTTCACCGTCCTCCAGATCTGGCTGCGGGTCACCGCTGGCGCATTGCTCCTTTGTTGGTTATACTCCCTCTTATGACTTCGAACCCGCCGAGCGTTCCCATGCCGGTCCGCCTCCAGCCGCTGGTCGAGGCGCTGGCGCTCGGCACCCTCGGGGCGACCCTGCTCCACACCGTCGTCTCCGGCCAGGTGAAGACCCTTCTCCACCCGATGCTCCAGCCCCTGGTCGCGGGCGGCGGCGTCGCCCTCCTGCTCGCGGCAGTTCTGCACGCCTCCTTGGCCTCGCCGCTGGGTTGGAGCGGAGCCGGGGTCGGTCGGATCGGCTGGAAGATCGCCCGGGACTTCCTGGTGGCATTGGCCGTCGCCGGAGCGGTCGCCGTCGCACCCGGCTCGTTTTCCTCACTCGCCTTGGCCAACCGGGTCGCCGATCCCTCGGCGGTCCTGAAAAAAGTCGAGAACGACCAGGCGCCTCCCCTCCAGACCGATGCCAGCGGAGCGCTGAAAGTGGAGACCGTCGATCTCCTGATGGCCGCCGAGCACCCCGACACCATCCAGCAGATGGACGGCCATCGGGTCCGCTTCATCGGCCAATACCTCCCCGGCGACGCCGGCAACCTCAAGATCGTCCGCTTCCTCATGTTCTGCTGCGCCGCCGACGCCCAGCCGGTCAGCGTCGGCATCAAGACTCCCGCCACCCTGATCATTCCCTCCATCGACAAGATGGGCTGGGCCGAGGTGGCCGGAACCGTCCATTTCCCCGAGGACGTTCCGGGAAAACGGCTCCCCGTCGTCACCGCCGAGGAGATCAAGCCGATCCCCGAGCCCTCCGATAAATACATCTACTGAAACGACCTGCAACCATGCTCGACCGCGAATTGCTCGAAATCCTCTGCTGCCCCGAGACCCATCAAGACCTCGCCGAGGCCCCCGCCGAGGCGGTGGCGGCGCTCAATCGCGGCATCGCCGCTGGCACCGTCGTCAATCGCGCGGGCGCGCCGGTCTCCCAGCCGGTGGCGGGATTGCTGGTGCGGAAAGACGGCCGCTACGGCTATCCGGTCCGCGACGACATCCCGGTGATGTTGATCGACGAAGCCATCCCGCTCGCGCTCGAACCGGCATCATGAGCGTCCCCGCCACCGCCGGGTTCCTCCTCACCGTGGGGCCGGAGCATCCCCGCTTCGCCGCCTGCCTCCAGGCGGTCGAACGGGCCCGGGCGGCGGGCGCCGAGATCTTCTTTTACTGCCTCGATGAAGGAGTGACCGCCGTCAATGACTCCCGCCTGGCCCAACTCCTCCCGCCCGGCTTCCATCTCCTGGGCTGCGCCTACGCGGCAGAGCGGCGCCATCTGCCCCGTTCCAATCAGGTCACCTACGGCGGCTTGAAAATGCTCGGAGACCTTATCGCCCACACCCAAACCTTCGAGGCTTTCTAAGGAAAAAACCAAGCCGCACCATGAAGGAAATCCTCATCGTCATCGGGAGCGATCCCCGCACCTCTCCCCGTCCCGCCGAGGCCGTGCGGGTGGCCGATGGCCTCTCCCAGAGCGAGGAACTGCAGGTCTCCCTCCTGATCGACGGTCCGGCGGCGGCCGCCTTCAGCGCATCGGAGCGCGAATGGGTCGAGGGGCAGCTCCTCTTGAAGCATCTCATGGCGCTCAGGCAGCGGCGGATCCCCCTCTACCTCCATGATCACGGCACCCCCGGCATGGTCGAGCACCTGCCCCTGGAATCGATCGACGCCCGCCAGGCCGCCGAGCTCCGCCACGCCACCTCCGTGGTGATCGATTTCTAAAAAATCGCACCGTTCGCTAGGCGGGTACCGTCGGAAAGACCGCCCCGTGGGCCAGGAGAAGAACCACATCGTCCCCCTCCAGACGATGGATCGAGGGGGGATGCTGAAGCATTGAGCCGTCGGGCTTCTTGATCCCGAGCACCAGGCATTGCGATTCGATCCCCTTGAGAAGCTGCTGCAGCGTCTTCCGGTCGTCGACGCCGTTGGGGATGATGCGGTGCTCGATGATATCGATGCCGAGTTCCTGGAGGTCATGCCGCAGATAGTGATTCGATTCGGCCAGGACGCTGCCGAGCGAGGGATGGGTGATCCCATGGGCGATCTGGATGCCCCCGGTGACGGCGGGGAGGATCACCTCGGTCGCCCCGGCCTGCTTCATCTTCTTCTCGCTGGCCGGATCCTCGGCGCGCGCGATGATCCGGAGATCGGGCCGCATGTTCCGCGCGGTGAGGGTGATGAAGACATTGACCATGTCGCTGGGCAGCACCGCCGCCAGGACGATTGCCCGCTCGATATGCGCTTCGGCGAGGGTCTTCTCGTCACCGCCGTCCCCCATCAGCGCATCCCACCCGTGGGACTGCGCAAGGGCGACCCGCTGGGGCTCCTTGTCGACGACCACGAAGGGGCACTTGCTGGCCGCCAGCTCCCGGGCCAGCACCTGCCCGATCCGGCCATAGCCGCAGATGATGACATGTTTGTCGATCGATTCGATGTGCCGAGATTTGCGATGTTCTTCCATAGCTTTTCCAATTTCTCCTTCGGTGATGAACCGGACCAATGAACCGACGAAATAGACCGCACTCAACTGGCCCAGCACGATGATCAGCATCGTGATCGTCCGCAGCGCGGCGGTATGGACCGGCTGCACCTCGCCGTAACCGACGGTGAAGACCGTGATCACGACCATGTAAAAGGCGTCCGAGAGCGACCAACCCTCCAGGGTATAGCCGAGCGTCCCCAGGGCGACCACGCCCAGGAACATCGCCGCGCCGAGACAAAGATGTTTTACCGATTGCCGCAAAGCCCCTCCCTTTCCCTGTCGTGGTCAGCCGACGAACGGCGCCCGCAGGGAGAAATTCCGATTCGAATTCCGATTCCTTTTCCTGGCCGAATCACTCCCCATCGTTGCACCCATCGTTGCCGATTGCGCCGACCGGGCAGACGCTGGATGCCTTCGCCGCCGCCTCTTCCTCCTCGGGAGTCGCGGGCTGCTTGAAGAAGACGACCTTGCTTTCGTCCTCCGTGTATTTGAGGAGCTGCGGCGCCTCCTCCAGGCAGGTGTGGCACGGCACGCAGGTGTCATCGACGTACCATTTTCCGGGAACATTCTCGGGGATCTTTTGGGTTTTGTCGGCCATGCGATTGCAAAGCAGGTATCCTGCCATGGGATTCCTTTTCGGGCTTTTTCGCCCGGTCAGTTGCCTCGGATGCGATCTGCGGTATCTTCGCCTATGAATATCGCAAAAGATATAGCCAAGGCCTCCCTCTGCCTCCTCCTTACCCTCAGTCTCGTCGCCTGCGGCGGCGGCTCCCCGCTCACCTTGAACCAGGCCAATCTCGACAAGGTCCAGCAGGACATGTCGCCCACCGACGTCAAGGCGATCCTCGGCAACCCGACCGATTCGACCACCGAACCGATCCCCGTCGTCGGCGGCACCCAGACGACCTACATCTATCGCAACGATACGTCCGAGGTGAAGATCATCTTCAAGAACGATCTGATGAAGGAGAAAGACGGCTCGTTCAGCCATTAGGAATTTCCCGCGCTAGCGGGTCGATGAGGGCGCGGTCCGTCGCAGATGGACCGCGCCCTTTCTATTTTCCTGCCCATACATCCCTCTGCTTCCGCTCGACAGCCGGGCCCCGCCCGGCAAGCTGCTCCATTCCCGGATGAAACACCGCAGCTTGATCGTGATCCTGGCCGCCCTCTCGATGCTGGGCGCCCTCTGCATCGATGCCTACCTGCCTTCGCTCCCTGCCATCGCGGCCCAATTCTCGGTCAGCGTCGCGGCGGTGCAGCAGACCCTGACTCTCTATCTCTTCGGCTTCGCCTTCATGATGCTCTTCTACGGCGTCCTCTCCGATTCCTTCGGGCGACGTCCCGTCATTATCGGCTCGATGCTCCTCTACGTCGTCAGTTCGGTCGGGGCCGTCTTTGCCCCCGGCCTGGGCTGGCTCCTCTTCTTCCGGCTCCTCCAGGGTCTCTCGGCGGGGGCGGGCTCGGTGGTCGGACGGGCAGTGGTGGGGGATTGCTTCCAGGGGGCCGAGGCCCAGCGCATCCTTTCGTATATCTCGATGGTCTTCGGGATCGCCCCCGCCGTCGCGCCGATCCTCGGCGGCTGGCTGCAGGCGGCCTTCGGCTGGCGCTCGGTCTTCGGGTTCATCGCCCTCTTCGGCATCGTCCTCCTTATCGCCTGCCTGCGGGGATTGCCCGAAACCCTTCCCCGGGAGCAGCGCCATCCTTTCCACTTCCGCGTCATCGTCCGCAACTACTGGCAGGTGGCGCGCAATCTCCGTTTCCTCCTCCAATCGAGCGCGATCGCCCTTTCCTTCGCCGGCGTCATGTTCTACGTCGGGGCCGCCCCCTCCTTCGTGATGACGGTCCTCCATCTGCCGGTGACCGCCTTCGGCTGGCTCTTCGTGCCGCTGATCGGAGGGATGACGCTGGGCTCGTTCGCGGCCGGTTGGGCGAGCCACCGCTGGGCGCCCCGCATCACCATCGGCCTCGGTTTCGCGGTGATGATGGTGGGGGGCGCCGCCGATCTGATCTATTCATGGGGCTGGACCATCCGGATTCCCTGGGCGGTGCTGCCGCTCTTCGTCTACGCCTTCGGGGTCTCCCTGGCGACGCCCGCCATGACGGTCGAGACCCTCGAGCTCTTCCCGGCAGTGCGGGGCTTGGCGGCCTCCCTCCAGGGGTTCACCTTCATGATCCTTTTTGCGATCGGCTCCGGCGCGATCTGTCCCTTTCTCTTCGGCAGCGCCCGGCGCTTCGCCCTCGCCGTCGTCATCGGTCTCCTGGCCAGCGCCGCCTGCTGGATTGGGGGACGAAGGTTGAGGACGGAAACGTGCATCTCGCACTGATTCGGCCCCTCTTTTTTGCAATTAGCCCTCCGGCGATGGCATCGGCTGCCTCCCGGAAAGAGTCGTTTCATTGATATCCAGCGAGTTGCGGGCTTTGGCATGAGGGGTGCGAAAGGAATGGCATGAAGTCCTCCGAATTTTCCAACCGCACCCACTCGGGCAACCCCTCCTTCACCCGCCTCCGGGCCTTCCCGAATTATCCCTATCCGGTGCGCCCGACGATTCGGAAGCGTTCCCGCAATCACCTCAAATCGCCGCTGACGAAAACCCTCGACCGCTTCTCCCTTCCTCTCGAGATCGGGTTGAACCTGGTCGGCGTTTCCTTGCTGATTTCCCAGGCCCTGAGCTATTTCCATCATGGTCGGCTGGCGCAACTCGGCCTGCCCCAATGGGGCCATAGCTCCCACCTCCTCCTCTGGCTGCCCACCGTGCTGGGCCTGCTCGCCTTGGGCGCCGCCGAGACCCTATTGGTCCGCCGGCTGCACAAGGGACACAAAGTTCACTCGGGACACCACCATGTTTCCACCTCCGATCATTCCGAGCCGCATCGGCTGGCTTGGGCGTTTCATCAGGATTGACCGGCCCCGGCGAGATGGCCGCGGTCTCGCTCAAGGCGAAGGCGCGGCCACCCGGCGATAGAGCGCGAGATCGTAAAGGCGCGCCCGGGTTGGGCGGGAGAGCGCATCCGGTTTCGCTCCCATCTCCGCCACTTTTTCCCACTTTCCGCCGATCACCTTTTGGAACAAAGGCAGGGACTCCGGAGCAACCAGCAAGGCGGTGCAGCCCTCCCTTTCCGCCGGGGTGAGCCGGTAGAGATAATACGGATAATAGGCCTCGATCCCCCGGTGCTGCAGAGCATAGAAGGCTGGATGATCGGCGGCCACCCGGTCCTCCGGCGTCAGGTGATCCCCGACGAACTTCTCCACCGGCGCATAGTCCCGTGCCTGCCATTCCCACCCGGTGACAGCCAGCCGCGCCGGCAACCCCGAAGCCACCGCCAGGCCAGCCAGAACCATCGCGATGAGCCGGGCGCGGTCCCTCACTGATCCGATGGATCCGATTGATCCGCCTCCCGGAGCCGGGGCCTGCGCAAGCAGGGCGGCGACCCCGACGGCGGCGGGAACGGCCGCCATCCAGCCGTAATAGATCGGGAATTGCCCGGACAACTTGAGAAAGAAGGGAGCCGTCAGGGCGAGCGCCAGACAGCCGATAATCCCCCGTCCGGAAATCGTCCCAGGCCATTCCTTGGTCTGGATCTGGGCCTGGGCTGTTAGGCCCGCCGCCAGCGCGCCGAGAAGGAGAAGCAGGGAGGGATCTTGAAACGCGGTGGCGAGGGGCTGCATACCGGCGGAGAGGAGGCGGTGCAGCCCGCCGTCGTTATGGACCTTCGAGAGGAGGAGAACGGAAGTCTCGAAGCGGTCCCAGACTCCCAACCCATGCCACAGCAGCCACAAGGCGCCCCCTCCGGCGATCACCCCGAGTCCCATCGGCAAAATAAGCCGCAGAGTCCCGATCCCGCCGAGGCAGAGCAGCACCAGTGAGACGACCATCAGGAAGGGGATCAGCGAGAGCCCCGCGAACGGCACCCAAAAAGCGAGCGCGGCGAGCACAACCGCCCGTTTCCTTCCAACCGGAAGCGTGGCGGCGGCGGCCAGCGCGGCGGCCAGTAGGAAGCAGATCATGTCATAGCGCCCGCTGCGATAGCTGACGACGACGCTGTACTCGCAGAGCACCATCCCGATCAGCCCGACCCGCCAGCGCGGATCGGCGATCCATCCGCTGCGCCGCACCGCCAGGGCGAGCAGGAGGACGGCAGTGGCGGTATAGACATAATTGATCGAGCGGACGGCAGTGGGGCTCAGCCCCCACAGCTTGATCCAGGGAACCAGCAGCCAGAGATCGAGCGGAGCGGTGCCCGCCCAGAGCTCCCGGGAGGTCTGCACATTCCACGCCGTCGAGGTGAACCCATGGCCGGAGAGAAAGCGGGCGGCGGGATCGGCGATGAGCACCTCATCGTCCCAAACCGTCGGCGAGCGGGCCGCCGTGAGGAGATTGACCAGCAGGAAGAGGGCGAGGAGCGCGCCGGTCCAAGCCGCTTCGTTGAAGAGGACGGACGGCTTTCCGCCGGGATTGGGGTTGGGGAGCTGCGCTTCCGTCACGGCCTCCCTGTTTGCCTGGAGCGGGCCCGATTGGCAAATCCTTCGAGCGATTCCCAGGCCCATTGAGGAACCCGACAACCGCTCGAAGAGGCTCTAGCGATATCCGGCTTCGCCCGCCTTATGGAGCGATTCGCCCTTCTGGACGATCTTCTCCCGCGCCTGCTCGATGGGGACATTGGGGCAGGTGTCGATCCACCGGCTCCCCTCGGGCCGGGCCCAGGCGATGCCGTTACGGATCACCTGGAGCACTTCCGGCTGATGATAGGTCGGATAGGTCTCGTGGCCCGGGCGGAAGTAGAAGATCTTGCCGTTGCCCCGCTTCCAGGTGCAGCCGGAGCGGAAGACCTCCCCGCCCTCGAACCAGCTCAGGAAGACGACTTCGTCCGGATTCGGAATCGCGAACGGCTCGCCATACATCTCCTCATTGGGAATCTCGAACTGGCGATCGATCCCCTGGGCGATGGGATGGCCCGGATTGCAGACCCAGAGCCGTTCCTTCTCGCCCGCCTCCCGCCAGGTCAGCGAGCAGGTGGTGCCGAGCAGCCGCTTGAAGATCTTCGAGTAATGGCCCGAGTGGAGGACGACCAGGCCCATCCCTTCCAGGACGCGCTTCTGGACGCGGTCGACGATCGCGTCCTCCACCTTCCCGTGCGCGCAATGCCCCCACCAGACCAGGACGTCGGTCTTCTCCAGCACCGCCTCGGTCAGGCCGTGCTCGGGCTGGTCGAGAGTCGCGGTGCCGATCTCGAAGTCGGAGCGGGCCCGCACGCCTTCGGCGATCGCCTCATGCATGCCGCGCGGGTAGATCTTGGCGACGACGGCGTTGGTCTTTTCGTGGACGTTCTCGCCCCAAATAGTGACGCGGAGTTTTTGGCTCATAGAGGAATGGGAATGGGAATCGGTTTGGGAATCGGAGCGGATGGGTTAGGCAAAGGGAGTGATGGCCACTTCCTGGTTGAGCTGGCTCGATTTCATGATCGCTTCCAGGATGGCGATGACATAGATCGTCTGCTCGATCGGAACCGGCGAGGGCTTGCCGGTGCGGATGGCATCGGCGAAGGCGATGATCTCCTCGGTGTGGGCGGGCTGGCGGCCCTGATGGGGCAGCACCAGGCCGTCGACCAGCGTCCGGTTGACCACGGTGTGGAAGTGGCCGTTGGGCCAGCGGATCGAGGCCTTCTTCCCCTGCAGCGTGGCGTTGAGTTCCTCCGTCTCCTGGTGCTGGAGCCAGCTCGCTTCCAGAACCATCGTCGAACCGTTCGAGAAATGGACATATCCGGAGGCGAAGTCCTCCACCCCGAAGAGGGTGCGGTCCCATTCCCCCCAGCCGCCGGGAATGTCGAAGCCCTTGGCGAAATTGGTGTGGGCCCGTCCGCTGACCCGGACCGGAGTGGGGAAATTCATCAGCCAGAGCGCGGTGTCGAGCGCATGGACGCCGATGTCCATGCAGGGGCCGCCGCCGGAGAGATTCGGATCGATGAAGCCGGGACTGATCGGCAGCCAGTTGCGGCGGGTGGCGTTGACCCGGGTATGGTAGACCTCGCCCAACGCGCCGCTGTCGACCCACGCCTTGATCGCCACCGAGGCCTCGCTGAAGCGGTGGTGCTGCGCCGTCATCAGGATACGGTCGGTCTTGCGCAGCGCCTCCTTCATCGCCAGGACCTCCTCGACGGAGACCGCCAGCGGCTTCTCGCAGAGCACATGCTTGCCCGCCGCCAGCGAATCGATCACCGCCGGGGTGTGGGCCCGGTTCGGCGTGCAGATGTCGACGGCGTCGATCTCCTTCAGCTTGAGGAGATCGCGGTAGTCGGTGAAGACATGGGGAATCTTGAAATCGTCGGCCAGGCTCCGGGCCGTCTTCGGATTGAGGTCGCAGACCGCGACGATCTCGGCGCCGGGGACGGCGAGCCAGCCGGGCTTGAGATGGGCGCCACGGACAATGCCGCCAGCGCCGATCAGGCCGATCTTGAGAGGGGAGGGGGAGGGCGTTGCCATAGGAGGAGGATTCGATTTCTGGGTGGATTCCGTGATTGCTTCAGGGCGGACTCGATGTGGAAAGACGACTCGAATTGATGATGCGTCCGGACTCAAAAGGCCGCGAGTTCTGCCATGTGGAAAGCGAGTCTGCGAAAATCGGCGGTGGAAGCAATTGGGTTTCCTGGTAGGATCGGTGACATTATTAGGACTTTTCCGATATGAAAACGATCAGCCCTTTTCAGATATCCATCGAGGCCGGGCTGCACGCCTACGTCGCCGGCCTCCTGCGCGAATGGATGCGCGAGGTCGAGCGGGAAAAGGTCCGCTGCCATCTGCCGAAGCGGCTCGGCCTGATGCGCCTTCTCCCCGGCGCCCACTTCCACCTCTGCCCGGAGCTCTTCGTCCAGATTTCCGGGCTCACCGATTTCACCTTTCCCGAGGAGGCCTGCCGGTTGGGCCCGGGCGAGATTTGCCTGGTCCCCCGGGGGTTGCCGCATGGGGAGCGGATCGCGGATTATCGCGGGCCGTTCCTCAATCTGGTCTTCGCCTATCGGCCCGAGGGGATCGGATTCCATCTGGCCCGCAAGGGACCGCAGGGAGGGCCCGACATTTTCATCTCGAGCCATCTGGAAAAACCCGCCGCCACCGAGATCATCGCGGTCCTGGAGGATTCGATCCTCGCCCTGCCCCGAAAGGAGGGCGACCGGACCCTGGCGGTCAAGGGGCTCCTCCTCTCCCATTTCTCCCTCCTCCTGGCCGCGCTGGAGAGTCCTCCCGTCCAGCCCTCCGCCCAGTCCTTCCGGGTCACCCAGGCCTGCCAGACCGTTATGCAGAACCTCTCCAACCCCCGGCTCTCGGTGAGCTGGGTCGCCCGGCAGTTGCGGACCCACCCCGATTACCTTTCCCGCCTCTTCCGGCAGGCGCTCGGCCAGCCGCTGGCAGTCTATATCCATCAACAGCGGATGGCCCGCGCCCGCGAGCTGCTCGATTCCTCCACTCTCAACATCGCCGAGATCAGCCACGTGACCGGCTATTCCGATCCCAGCTATTTCACCCGCCTTTTCCGCCAATTGAACGGCACCGCCCCCCGCGCCTATCGCGAGCGCGTCCGTTGAAAACGAACCGCTACCAGTTCGGCGGAACCGGAATGACGTCGGTGATGATCGTCTTGGGAACCCCGAGGATCACCGTCACGATGCTCTCGTGGGTGACATGGACCGTGGTCAGCATGCCGTCCATGAACTCGATTTCCGAACCCCGCTCGTCGAGCCAGCCCCGGTCGGTCGAAAAGGCGAGGGTGACGCGCGGATCCGGCACCGGGAGGACCGCCTGCTGTTCGCCGTTGCCCGCTTTGACCGTGACCACCACCGGGACCATCGGATGAAAGACGATTCCGTCGTAGGTCAGGCCGTTCTTGGCGCGGGTCGGCACCTCCGTCGGTTGGGGAGTCGCCAGGTCGAGATGGCAGGAGGCGCCGAGATCTTGGTTGAACGCATCGACGGCCTGGGAATCGAAGGGATCGATCAGCCGGGAAAAAGGAGCCTGACTCCCGCCGCCGTCGAAGGAGAACGTGACCGTCGGCAAGACGCCCTGGGCGACGACGTTCCAATTGGGATTCGCATCCATGAACGTCACGCTTTCGAGGAGTCCCTTCGGATTCACCTGAACCCGGTAATAATCGTTGTTGAGCAGCGCCGGGCTGTAATGGAGATAGAACGGCTTGCGGGCCACCTCGGGATCGAGCACCTCGGAGACCGTCACCACGAAGCGTCCGTCGGCGCCGCGCGTCCCGGCGACCGAGATCATCCCATGGGGCAGATAATAGGAGGTCGAGGTGGTCGGCTTGGCATTGGAAGGGATTTTCCCCGGGTCCTGGGTCGAGCTGAGCGTGGAACATCCGGCCAGCACGATCGCCGCCAGGATGCAGCTTCTCCAGCGCCAGAGAGGAAGCCGGGCGTTCGTTTGCGCGTCGATTTTCATAGGGCGGCGCAATGTAACACATCCCTTTCCCGCCACAACCGGTGGGGGTGGATCGTCGGTCTTCCTCCGGAGATCAGCCTGTCACCACGACCGCCTCGGAAACCGCGCCGCGCCCGAAGGCCGAGATCGTCTCCAGCGTGGTCTGGGCGATGTTCGCCAGCGCCTCCCGGGTGAGGAAGGCCTGATGGGAAGTGATCAGGACATTGGGAAAGGAAATCAGCCGCGCCAGCACATCGTCCTGCAACACCTGCCCGGAAAGATCGTGAAAGAAGACGCCGCTTTCCTCCTCATAGACATCGAGCGCCGCCCCTCCGACCTGCCCTGACTTGAGAGCCTCGACCAAGGCGTGGGCCTCGATCAGCGCGCCCCGGCTGGTGTTGACGATGAAAGCGCCCCGCTTCAACTGCGCGAGGGTTTTCCGATTTAGGAAATGGCGGGTCGCCGGCGACAGGGGAATATGGAGCGAAAGCACATCGCTCTCCGCCAGGAGTTGGTCCCGCCCGACGTAGGCGACCGGCAGATCGGCGCGGGGAAAGGCGTCGTAGGCCAGCAGTCGGCATCCGAATCCGGCCATGATTCGGGCGAAGACGGCGCCGATCTTGCCGGTGCCGACAATCCCCGCCGTCTTGCCGTGCAGGTCGAAGCCGACCAGCCCCTCCAGCGAAAAATTCGATTCACGCACCCGGTTGTAGGCGCGGGGGAGCTTGCGGTTGAGCGCCAGGAGGAGGGCGACGGCATGCTCGGCCACCGCGTAGGGGGAATAATCGGGCACCCGCGCCACCGTCAGCCCCAGCTCCCGTGCCGCCGCCAGGTCGACCTGATTATAGCCCGCGCAGCGTAGCGCGACCAGGCGGACCCCGGCCATCCGGAGGGTTTCCAAGACGGGACGGTCGAGGAGATCGTTCACGAAGACGCAGACCGCCTCGCATCCTGCCGCCAGCCGGGCCGTCTCCTGCTCCAGCCGCGCCTCATAGAAACGGAGCTCGTGGCCGCAGCGGAGATTCTCTTTTTCCAACGCCTCGCGATCGAAGTGATGGGTGTCGAAAACCGCTACGATCATATCCTTCGATAGCCGGCCTCCGACCGGCTCGCGAGCCGGAATATTCCCCCGTCGGGAAGGGGAGCCGTTATCCCATCATCTTCCGATAGGCGACGAAGTCCTCATGCAGCCGATGGAAAACCCGGTACTTGCGATCATGATAAGCCTTCGTCCTGCCCCCGGCAGGCGCATAGGCCGCGCCGGTCGCGTTCATCCGGCCCATCGCCGCCAGCAGCGAAGGAACGTCGCCCGAAGCCGCCGCGCCCAACACCGCCGAGCCGAGCAGCACCGCCTCCGGCTCCTTCGGCAGGAGAAGGCGGCAGCCGGTGATATCGGCATGCTCGCGCAGGAAGACCGGGTTCTTCGTCCCGCCGCCGCAGACCATCAGAGTGCGGATGGTATAACCCTTCCGGTTCATCTCCTCGAGGATGTGGCGGGTGCCGTAGGCGACCGCCTGGATCGCCGCCAGATACTGGAGCGCCAGGTCGTCGGCCGTCGCGGAGAGCCCCAGGCCGGAGACCGCGCCCTTCAGCGTCGGGTTGGCGCGGGGAGAGCGGTTGCCGTGGAAATCGGGCTGGATATGGAAATGCCGGGTCAGTTCGCCGGGACGGGAGGAAAGCCCCTCCCGCTGGGCCAGCGCCTCGAGCCGGGCGTTGAGCAATTGATAGATCGTTTGCTTCGTCTTCGCCGCCTCCGCCTGCAGCGGGACCGAGGCCGCATGGCTGAAAATAACATGGTCGATCAGCGCCCCCGTCGCCGATTGGCCGCCCTCCGTGAGCCAGAGGCCGGGAATCATCGCCGAAAAATAAGGCCCCCAGACCCCGGGAATGAAACGGGGCTTGGCCGAAACCGCCATATGGCAGCTCGAGGTCCCGCCGATCAGCGCGAGGCGGCTCTCCAGCGCCTTCGCGGTCACCGCGCGGCCTCCGACCGGCGCACCCAGCAAGCCCAGTCCCCCAGCATGGGCGTCGATGATCGAGACGCCGACCGGCGTGCCCGCCTTCAACCCCAGCTCCTTCGCCGCTCGCGCGGTCAACCCCTTCCCCAGCGGCTCCCCCATCGGACGAATCCGGGTCCCGATCCGGCGAAATCCCTCCGCCGCGAGATCGCCGAGGCCGATCTGCCGGAAATAATCGACCGACCATCCCGCTCCCTCGCCCTTCTTGTGCCCCAGATAAGTCCACTTGCAAACCGTGGTGCAGAGCGAGCGGGTGGCATCGCCCGTCGCTCGATAGGTCAGGTAATCGGGGAGATCGAAAAAATGAGCGGCCCGCTTCCAGACGGCGGGAAGCTTTTCCTTCAGCCAGAGCAGCTTCGGCGTCTGCATCTCCGGGGAGATGATCCCGCCCACATAATCGAGGACCGGATGCTTCGTCCGGTTGATCCGTTCCGCCTGGGCGATGGCGCGGTGATCCATCCAGACGATCACATTCTGCTCGTCCCGGCCATCCGGGCTGATCGAAAGGGGTCTCCCCGCCCCATCGAGCGCCACCAGCGAGCAGGTCGCGTCGAAGCCGATCCCCCGCACCTCCGCCCCCGTCGCCCCGGCCTGCTTCAGCGCCGCCTTCACCGAGCGCGCGCACGCCCGCCAGATATCCTCCGACGATTGCTCGACGAAATCGGGCCGCGGCTTCCACATCTTGATCGGATAACTGGCCGCGCCGACCTGCCGCCCCTCCGCCGTGAAGAGCCCGGCGCGGGCGCTGCCCGTGCCGACGTCGATGCCGAGATAGAGTTTTTTTATCATGGTGGGAGGAAGGCGGAGGTGTTTCCGGGAGGATCGAAAAAGGCTCCAGAAAACCGCCCGGCGCCCTGGATCAATATGAACTGGAGGATACCCGTTCCGGCACGATTTTGTCTGTATCGGATCGCGCAATTGTTATGTCTAAAAACGCACGATTGCGTTTTAAGAGGGAGATAATCCTCCGGAGAGGGTTAAGTGGAGCAAAGAGAGAGAGTTAGAGAGTTTCCGCGCCTGAATCTCTTTGACACCCCCAAGCCACTCTGCCTTCAATAATGGCGTTGCATCGTCTCTTGCCCCAGAGTTTGTTGAGCGTCCTCAAGGAAGGGGTAGAAGTCGGCGTAGAACCCGTTGACGGCCAACCGTTTTTCGTGCCCGCGCCGGGCCGCCTCCTCTTTGCGGAATCGTCCCTGAGCAGCCCGCTCGGCCCCCTCTATTTCCGGCATGGGCTGGAGCTCGCCTGGCTCTGGGCCCGGATGCCCGGCGAACCGGAAACGGCCGGACTCCTGGCGGCCAAAGTCTTCGCCGAATTGCTCGATTTCGCCGCTCCCGCCGCCGGATTCACCGAATTGAAGGAGACCTTCGCTCCCCTCCGTCAGGAAATTCCGAGGATTACCGAGGCCGCTTGGGCAGCCCTCCAGGGCCTGCAACCGGCGCTCACTCTTTCATCCCCGGGCGCCCTCGCCCGGCTGGCCGAGCTCTGGCCCTTCGCTGGCACCGCCGAGTACCTGATGCTGACCGGCGGCGGCGGCCGGATCCGGGTCAATCCCGCCACCGGCCGCAACCTCTACGCCAACGCCATCCAACCCGAGCCCGAGGTCATTTCGTGGAGCTCCTGTACCGCCTCCACCATTTCGGAGCGGGGCTTGGCGACGGCGGAGTCATGCCGCCGCCGACTCCTGGCGGAAGCCATCGCGGGCAACAGCCGGGGCGGACTCCATCGGGAGGCAGATGCCGTCCGCCGGGTGATCGTCGGGCAATGGGACCTTGATCCCTCGATCGAGATCGTCCTCGCCTCCTCCGGCACCGATGCCAGCCTGATCCTCTCCGGCCTGGCCGGTGCGATCGCCCCGGAGCTTCCGCTCCACGTCGTTCTCACCAGTCCGAGCGAGACCGGCCGAGGCATCCCCCGCGCCGTCCGGGGCCGCCACTACAGCCCGATTGCCGCGAACGGCGCCGAAGTCGCCGAGGATACCCCCGTCTCCGATTTCCCTACCGCCGTCGGCCTCTCGATCGTCCCCCTACGCGCCCCCGACGGCACCCTCCTGTCGAGCGAGACCGTCGTCGAGGAAACCGCCCGCATCATCGCCGAGTACGCGGGTGAAGGTCCAGGCCAAGGCCAGGTCCTTCTCCACCTCCTCGACGTTTCCAAGACCGGCTTGGTCGCCCCCTCTTTTGCCGCCATCGCCGCGCTCCATCGGCAGTATGGCCCGCAGCTGCTGATCGCGGTCGATGCCTGCCAAGCCCGCTTCGGCTCCGCCCAGATGAACGCCTACCTCGAAGCCGGAGCCGCCGTCCTCGTCACCGGGTCGAAGTTCTACGCCGGACCTCCCTTTTCCGGGGCCCTCCTGCTGCCGCCGGGCTGGAGCCGGGCCCTCCACCTGGCGGAGCTTCCCGCCGGTCTCGGCTTATACAGCGCCTGCGCCGACTGGCCGGGGCTCCTTCCCTACTTCGCTTGGGGGGGAAACGTCGGCCTCGTCCTCCGCTGGTCGGCCGCCGCCGCCGAAATGGCCTCCTTCGCCGCGCTGCCCGCCGCCCGCCGCCAGGCTCTGGCCGCCGATTTCGAGCAGGCAGTCCAGGAGGAGTTGGGCCGGGACCCCCGCCTGGTTCCCCTCCCGCTCCCTCCACTGGTCCGCCCCGATCCGGCTGATTGGGACGCCCACCCGCTGATCGTCACCTTCATGATCCGCCCCGATCCCGCCTCCCCGCGCACCCTCGGCATGGCCGAGCTCGCCGCCTTCCATCGCGGCCTGCGCGAAGCGCGCGAACTGCCCGGCGGCGTGGGACAGCCCCGCTTCCATCTCGGCCAGGCGGTCGAGATCGGTGCGAAAGATGGAGACGGCGTCCCCACCGGCGGCCTGCGCATCGCCGTCGGTTCCCCCTTCTTCACCGGCGTCGAGCCGGTGGCAGAGGCCTTCGCCCGCCTCCGCCGGGATCTCCGGGCCATGGTGGCCAAAGCCGGAGCCCTGCTCGATCTCCTGGCGCAGACCGGAACCCTCTCCTGACGATGAATCCCCACGAAGAGCGGGCGCCCCGCATCGACGCCTCGATCCGCCCCGCCGAAGCGATCGGCATGTACGGCCTCTTCAAGCTCGCCATGGGCGGCGCTGATCTCGAAAAGGCCCTGGAGACCCTGCTGGCAATGGGCCGCAGCACTCCCGACGACCTCGCGATCCCCTACGATCTCTTCCTGCTCTACTTCACCATGGAACGGGTCGCGGAGATGGAGGAAGCCGGCAACCGCGCCCTCGCCGCCCAGCGCCTCTACCGGATCGGCGGCCCCAGCGGCCCTCCCGCCGCTGATAGCGTTAGCCTCCGGGTCCTCGCCCTGGTCGCGGAAGGGAGCCCCACCTACAACGTGCCGATCGATTTCATCCTCAGCGGCACCGATGTCCGGCTCGATTTTCTCTACCTCGGCGCGGGGGAGCCGCTCCCTGCGGCGGTCCCCGAGCACGATCTCGTCTTCATCGCGCTGAGCGAACCCGATCTCAACCTCGCCCTCCTGCAGCGGCTCGCACGGATCGCCCCCTCCTGGCCCCGCCCGGTCGTCAACGACCCGGCCCGGATCGCCCCGCTCTCCCGTGACGGCGTCTACGCCCTCCTGAACGGCGCCGAGGGCATCGCCATCCCGCCGAGCGTCCGGCTGCCGCGCGCCGCCGTCGAGCGGATCGCCGCCGGAGAACCCGGCGCCTGGGAAACAGCGGCTGCCGGGCTCTCCTTCCCCCTCATCGTCCGCCCCCTCGGCTCCCACGCGGGCAAGCAACTGGAAAAGATCGCCGACGCCGCCGAACTCCGCGCCTACCTCTCGGAAATCGCCGCCGCCGAGGCCGCCGACTTCTACCTCGCGCCCTTCATCGATTACCGAAGCGCCGACGGCCGGTTCTGGAAATACCGCGTCATGTTCATCGGCGGAGAGCCCTTCCTCTGCCATCTGGCGATCTCCGACCACTGGATGATCCACTACGTCAACGCCGACATGGCGGGGAGCGCCGCCAAGCGGGCCGAGGAGGCCCGGGCGATGAAGGAGTTCGATCAGGCTTTCGCCCTCCGCCACGCCGCCGCCTTCCGGGAATTGAACCGGCGGCTCGGCCTCGATTACTTCGGCATCGATTGCGCGGAGACGCCGGACGGGCGGCTCCTCATCTTCGAGGCCGATACCGCCATGGTCATCCACGCCCTCGATTCGGCCGAGCTCTACCCCTACAAACAGGAACAGATGGCCAAGACCTTCGCCGCTTTCCGCCAGTTCCTCATTCGGAAGGCCGGAGAGGCTCCCGGCCTCCCATCGCGTCCGCCGGAGAGCGGAGGGCGTCCGGCATGAGCGGCTCAAACCATCCGAACGGCACCTCCCTTGATCCCGCCGATTGGGACGCCTTCCGCTCGTCCGCCCACCGCCTGCTCGACGCCGCGCTCGATCGGGTCCGCGACGCCCGCCAGGGCCCCGTCTGGCAGCCCGTCCCCCCCGAGCTCGAAGCGGCGATGAGCCGTCCGCTGCCCCAGGCGCCCACCGCCAACGCCGAGGTCGCCCGGGAACTGGCCGAGCTGATCCTCCCCCACGGCGTCGGCAACCTCCATCCCCGCTTCTTCGGCTGGGTCCACGGCGCCGGGACCGCCGGCGGCGTCCTCGCCGAGATGGTGGCGGCGGCGCTCAACGCCAATTCCGGCGGCCGCGACCACGGCGCCATCCGGGTCGAGCGACAGGTCCTCGCCTGGGTCCGGGAAATCATGGGCTTCCCGCCGGAAAGTTCCGGCCTGCTCGTCTCCGGCACCTCGATGGCGAATCTCCTCGCGGTCCAAGTCGCCCGCACCGCTTTCCTCGGGCCGGAGGCGCGGTCCCTCGGCCTCACCGCCGCCGTGACGGCGAAGTTTCCCGGCTCGCGGGGCCTCATCGCCTACGCTTCCGCCGCCGCCCACTCCTCCGTGGTCAAGGCCCTGGAAGTCGCCGGGCTCGGCACCGCCGCTCTCCTCCTGATCCCCGCCGATACCGACCACCGCCTGCCGCCCGCCGCTCTGGAAATGGCAATCAGCGCCGACCGTGCAGCCGGTTACACTCCCTTTCTCATCGTGGGAACGGCGGGCACCGTCGATGTCGGGGCGATCGACGATCTCGCCGCCCTCCATTCCATCGCCCGGGCCCACGGCCTCTGGTTCCATGTCGATGGAGCCTTCGGCGCCCTCCTCATGCTGAGCCCGGAACATCGCGGGCGGCTGGCGGGAATGGAGCAGGCCGACTCCCTCGCCTTCGACTTCCACAAATGGGCCCACGTCCCCTACGACGCCGGCTGCCTCCTGGTCCGCGATGCCGCAACCCATCGCGCCACCTTCGGAATGGAGCCTTCCTACCTCTCCCGCGCTTCCCGGGGCACCGCCGCCGGCTCCCCCTGGCCCTGCGATTACGGGGTCGAGCTCTCCCGGGGAGCGCGGGCCGTCAAGGTCTGGGCCACCTTCCGCGAGCAGGGCCTTGGCCGGATCGGCGCTTCGATCGCCGCGAATTGCCGACTCGCCGCCCTGTTGGCCGCCCGGGTCGATGCGGAACCGGAGTTGGAACGGCTGGCGCCGGCGCCGCTCAATATCGTCTGCTTCCGCCATCGCCCCGCCGGAATGGAAGGGGAGGCGCTCGACCGGCATAATCACGAAGTCGCCTGCGACGTGCAGGAATCGGGGAAGGCGGTCGTCTCGACCACGCGGGTCGGCGGAAAGCTAGCCCTGCGCGTTGCTATAGTGAATCATCGCACCACCGAAGAGGATCTTCCCATTCTCATCGAGGCGATCCTTGATGTCGGAAGTCGCCGGGTTCGTTCGGCCTGATCGAAGTCAGTTCGGAATCAGCCGCTGAGCAGGGCCTAGGAAGCGTCGGAAGAGCTGCCGGCGGTCGGATCGGCGGAGGCTGCGGTGCTCGGAATCGTCGCACCCACCAGATTGATCAGCCCCTCGATCAGCGAAGGAGGAGGATAATTCCCCTTGGAGATGGCCGCCTTCAACTGGTTGATCGCCTGTTGATCGAGGGGGGCCACCGCGCGGACTTCCTGGACGTACTTCGTCGTCAGGGCGCCTTTGATCGAGATTTGCACCTGATCGGTCGGAGGAGTGGGCGAGGGGGAACCGGAGCTCGTGCTGGCCGAGGTACTAACACTGCCGGGCGTAGCGACGCTCGGCGGCGTGATGCCGGTGAGCGAGCTTGAAGCGGGCGTGATCGGGTCCATGGGGGTACGTTCGACAAGGGATTTGCAAAGTTTAGGAAAATTTTAAAAAAAGAATGGAAAAGAAGGCGCCGGGGAAAGAAAGGGAGTGAAAGAAAACCACGGCGTTGGATTTAATATTTAATAATAAACATCTTATGAATTTTATTCATCAAAATTAAATATTTTGGATGAAAATATAAAATAAGCTCAAAACACCGCTCCCATAGAGGTTGCAGATCGAGTCTGAGCCAGGGTCCAAGGGGGCGCAGCCCCTTTGCGTCGTTCAAAGCTGCCCCCTTGCATCCCGGCCCGCCCATATCAAGCGCGTTCGATCTGCCGCTGACACGCACCACCTGAAACCCACGAGCCCGCTCTCCCGCGCTTCTCGCGTCCGCGCGGTAGAATAGACCCACACTCGGCGACCCTCCCCCTCCCTAGAAATTAAACCGCCCGCAGCCGGAACTCAAACGCCGCCGCATCCATCCGGATCCGATCCCGCTCCAGCGTCGCCGGGCCGCAGCTCGACTGGCCGGTCCCGAGCTGGCGCTCGTCGATGGTGAGGAACGTCCCCGACGACTTCGGCAGCTCGTGAACATGGGAGGAGGTGACGATCTCCATTTGGCGATAGGGGAGCGGCGTCGCCACCATCCCCGAAAGCGCCTGCGTCTCGACGCGGAGGCCTCGTCCGCCCTTGCCCTGAGGCTTGGAGCGGACCTCGATCCAGCGGACCCCGGTGCGGCTGCCGCAGTCGGTCGGCTTGGCATAGGGGGTCCAGAACTCGGCCAATCCGGCCTCATAATGCCCGAAGGCCGCGCCGTGATGACGGTCGCTGAGATTCTCATGCGGTCCCCGGCCCAGGTAGGAGATATGCCTGTATTCGCCCGGCAGCGGGAACTCGATCCCGAGGCGCGGCAACACCAGATTGGCCCCCCGGGGCGTCACCTCATAGCGGGCCGAGATCACCCCGTCGCCGCCGATCTTATAAATCGAGATCACCCGGAAGGAGGCCGCGTCGTCCGGCAACGGCTGCGGCTTGAGCGCGATGTGGCCGCTCATGAAGCCGCTCAACGCCGCCCCTTTCGACGCCTTCCAATCGACCACGCTCCGCAACACGATCACGCCCGCCGCATCCTTCCCGGCGCCGACTTCGACCGTCTTCGAGCGGAGCTGATGGAGTCCATGGGCAAACCAGCTCTCGGCCGCCCAGCGGTCGTTGTCGAACGGAGCGCGGAAAACCGCCAGCGTCGGTGGAGCGGAGAGCAGCGCCGCGCCCTTGAACGACCACTTCGAGAGACCGCCGCTGCGGCGATCCCAAAACAGCTCCATCCCCTTGCCCCGGACGGTCCATCCATTTTCCCCCTTGGAAAGAGTGAACCCCTGGCTCGGCTGGACCGGAACCGGATCGGGACGGAAGGCGGCGGTGTTGAGGGGAAGCTGTTCCCAGGCGATCTCCGCGCCCGCCTCGGCCCAGGGAGCCGCCTCCTTCAGCGTCATCCGGATCGTGATCCAGTGGAGCTTGCCCCGGGAGAGCTTGGTCGGATCGATCGGAAGATTCAATTCGGTCCGCTCGCCCGGACGAAGGGAGAGTTCCTTGAATTCCGCGCCCGCCACCCGCTTCTCCTCGGTCCACAGCTCCCAGGCGAGGCGGTAGGCCGAGAAATCGGTGAAGGCGAAGCGGTTTTCCAGCACCGCCGTCAGCGGGCGCTGGGGCGACCAGGCGGCGGCCAGCGGCTGATAGGTCTTCTTGAGCTCCCAATAGGCGGGCTTCGGCTTCCGGTCGAAGAAGAGGAGGCCGTCGGTGATGAAGAGGCCGTCGTTCGGCTGGTCGCCGAAGTCGCCGCCGTAGGCCGGGAACTCCCGGCCCTGCTTGTCCTTCTTCGGCAGCGCGTGGTCCATCCATTCCCAGATGCAGCCGCCCATCATGTAGGGGCTGGCGTGGATCGGCGTCCAATAGTCATTGAGATTGCCGACCGCATTCCCCATCGAATGGGCGTACTCGCACATGTAGTAAGGCTTCAGCCGGACGGCAGAAGCCTCGCGGACCACGTCGCCGACACTCGGATACATCACGCTGTCGAGATCGGCGGGGACGCTGTTTCCCTCGTAATGGACCGGCCGGCTCAGGTCGACCGCCCGGATCGCCGCCGCCTCGTGGACGAAGTTCTCCCCCGGCCCCGCCTCGTTCCCCATCGACCAGATAATTACCGAGGGATGGTTCTTGTCCCGCTCCACCATGGCCACGGCGCGGGCCTCATGGGCGGCCCGCCACGATTTGGGATGGGAGAGCGAGTCGGCGCCGTACTGCATCCCATGGCTCTCGAGGTTGGTCTCGTCGAGGACATAGAGCCCGTATTCGTCGCAGAGATCGTACCATTCCGGCACATCGGGATAGTGGGCGGTGCGGACATGGTTCACATTCGCCCGCTTCATCAGGAAGATATCCTCCAGCATCCCCTCGCGCGTGACAGTATGGCCGGTCCGATACTCGTGCTCGTGGCGATTGACCCCCTTGAGCTTCAGCGCCACCCCGTTGAAGAGAAAGACCCCGTCGCGAATCTCGATCCGGCGGAAACCGATCCGGGCCGCCACCCGGTCGAGCACCGCATCGTCCTTCCCCACCAGCGTCAGCACCGTTCCATAGAGCGCGGGCGATTCGGCGCTCCAGAGGCGCGGGTTGGCCACCGGCAGCTCGAACGAAACCTTCCCCCCCTTGACCACGGCGCGGCCCCGGGCCGCTTCCTTCCCTTGCGCATCCTGCACCACCACCTCGAGCGCCGTTCCTTCGGGAGCGGTCGCGCCGTCGAGATCGGCGTCGATCCGGAGCACGCCGTTCCGCAGCGTCTCGTCGAGCTGGGGCCGGAGAAAGAAATCGCCGATGGCAATCGGGGCGCGGGCCACCAGGAAAACATCGCGGTAGATCCCGCTCAACCGCCAGAAATCCTGGTCCTCGAGAAAGCTGGCATCCGAATAGCGGTAGACCTCGACCGCGACCGAGTTGGCTCCGGGCCGGAGATGGCGGGTGATGTCGAAGACGGCGGGCGTCCGGCTATCCTTGCTGAAGCCGACATAGGTTCCGTTGATCCAGAGATAGAAGAACGAATCGACTCCGTCGAAATGGAGCTCGATCCGGCGTCCCGCCCAGGCGTCCGGGAGCGTGAAGGTGCGGCGGTAGGAGCCGACCGGATTGCGATCCTTGAAATTGGTATAATGCTTCGGCGGCTCCTCCATCACCGAGGGGGGCTTGGGCGCGAAGGGATAGATGACATTCGTATAGACCGGCGTGTCGTGGCCCTCGGTCTGCCAATTCGCCGGGACCGCGATCTCGTCCCACTTCGAATCATCGAAGGAGACTTCATGGAAATCACGGACCCGGCGGTCGGGATGATTGACCCAGTGGAATTTCCACTTCCCGTTCAGCGAGGAGACGAAGGGCGATTCCCACTTCGAGGGGAGAGCGGCGCCGGACGGGGCCTCGGCGAGCGGAACCGAAGTCGCCACCGGCCGCTTCTTGCCGAGCGAGAGGAGAGTTTCATTCTTCCACTCCTTGCCGGTCGGCGCGGACGTGGTGGAGCGGATGGAAAGAGAACGGGAAGAGGAATGCTTGGCCTTCATCCTCGAAGCTTGGGTTGATCGGCAAACGAAGTCATTGCACCAATTCCGGATTTCATTGTGTTTTTTCATGATTTAGAGCCAATATCGAAAAAAATCGGAATCTAATGCAATCCGGCGATTTCCGTTTCCATGCCGCCAACCAGCGCGAACGGCCATGGGCGCCGGGCAAGCGCTCCCCCGAGCACCGTCATTCCTTCTGGGAAATCGGCTGGATCAGGGAAGGGGAAGCCTTCTGGCATTTGGCGGGTGCGAAGGCCGGCCAAGGCCGGCGCAAGCTGCGGCTCCGGCAGGCCGAGGCCATCGTCGTTCCTCCCCAATGCTACCATTACGAGGAGCCGATTGCCCCCACCTCCTTTGCTTGGATCGGCTTCAGCGCCCCCTCCGCCGAATTGGCGGGCATCCCGCTGGGGAGCCGCCTGCGGGCCGCCCCCGTCCTGGCCGATCTCTCCTCCCTGCTGAACCGGCTCGGCGCCGAGGAGAAATACCGCCCCCCTTTTTACGTCGAGAGAACGGCGCTCCTCCTGCGCGAGCTGTTGCTCCTGCTGCGCCGGGTCGCGCAGCCCGCCCCGCTCTGTTCCCCGGCGGAATCCCGCCCCGCCACCGCCATCGAGGCCTCCCGCGATTACCTTCAGCGGAACATCCGCGAGGAACTCACCATCGAGCAGGTCGCCCGCTACCACGGCTTCAGTCTTTCCCATTTCGAGGTCCTCTTCGCCGCCCGCTTCGGGGAGACGCCGAAACAATTCCAGCAGCAATGCCGCCTCCGCGCCGTCCGGGAGATGATGCGGGAGGGCGTCCGCAGTCCGAAGCTCCTGGCCGCCGCGCTCGGCTTCAACGACGCCGCCTACTTCTGCCGCTGGCTCAAGAAATGGACCGGCCTCCCTCCCTCCCGCTATTACGAGCGGCTTTGCGGATCGGCCTCGGGAGCGGGTTGACGCTTCCTGCCTGGCCGCCCATCCACCTAAAGCTGCTATAGCAGTTATAATTGCTATTGTGATTTCTTATTGACAAAAGCCGAGCGCGCTCCTATAAAATTGCATAAAAGTGCAGATCCGATCGTGGCTCTGCTTTTAAGGCCGACAATCCGCCAATCCATTCCCAAAAAATGAAAACCTCATCCCTTCTCTCCATCGGGGCGGCAGGAATCGCCACGGCGGCTTTTCTCCTCACTTCCGTCGCGGGACGAGCGCAGATCCTGACAGGGTTCACCGAGAGCGGCACCGCAGGCCAATCGGGCGGCGGCAACGGCCTGAGCGCCTTTGAATTCACCGTGACTCAGGCGATCGACATCACCGATCTCGGCTTCTTCGCGCTCAGCATCGGCGGTGGAGATACCCCCTCCGTCGCCATCTTCGACGTGACCAACGGGCTGGCGAATGCCACCGAGGTCGTCAACAGCGGGAACGTCAACAGCGGCCTGACCAATGACGCCTGGAACTACGTGGCGGTCGCTCCGACCCTGCTGACGGCCGGACACACCTACGCCGTAATGGCCGTCACCTATTTTTCCCCCACCTATGCCAGCTCCGCCGGGTTCACCTACGGAGCCGGCATCACCTCGGAGACCTACCTTGAGGGCAGCGGCTTCGGGGGCTGGGCGGCGATCCCGGGCAGCGGCACTGCCGGGAATTGGGGGAGCTATTCCCTCAGCAGCCTGTCGGTCGATAGCGGGACGATCGATACCCCCGCGAATTTCGAATACACCCTGGTGGCCGCGCCGGAACCCTCGACCTGGGCCTTCCTGGCGCTTGGACTTTTGGGCTGCGGCGCGCTGCTGCGGCATTCCCCTTCGAGGCGGGCGGTGGTTTGAGCTCCGGACGCGCGGTCGGCGGCTGCCGGTTATTTCCCATGCGCCTTGTCCGCTTCCTGGCGATCGGCCTGCTGGGCCTCGGCGGGAGCCTCGCTTCCACCCACGCCGATCCCTCCGTGGTGAAGGTGGTCAAGGGCGCGGACGGCACCTTCCAATTGCTCCGCAACGGCCATCCCTTCTTCATCAAGGGAGCCGGCGGCAACGACCATCTCGACCTCCTCCAGCAGGCCGGCGGCAATTCGCTCCGCACCTGGGGCATCGAGACTCTGGGCGAGGGTGCCCCGGGCCCGACCGTCCTCGAGCAGGCCGAAAAGCTCGACCTCGCCGTCACCGCCGGGATCTGGCTCCAGCACGCGCCGGGCTTCGACTACGCCGACCCCAAGCAGCTCGAGGCCCAGCGCCAGCAGGTCCGGGACGCCGTCACCCGCTATAAGGACTCGCCCGCTCTCCTCATCTGGGGCCTCGGCAACGAAATGGAAGGGACCACCTCGGACGGCGACAACCCCGCGCTCTGGCAAGAGATCAATTATCTGGCCGGAATGATCAAGCAGCTCGACCCCAACCACCCGGTCATGACCGTCCTGGCCGGAGCGGGCGCGGTCAAGGTCCACAGCGTCGCCCAATACTGCCCCAATATCGACATCCTCGGGATCAACGCCTACGGCAGCGCTCCCGGCGTCGGCAAGGCCGTCACCCAGGCCGGATGGGACCGCCCCTTCCTCCTCACCGAATTCGGCCCTCTCGGCCAATGGGAAGTCTCCCAGACGCCATGGGGCGCCCCCATCGAGCCGACCAGCACCGAGAAGGCCGCCTCCTACTACGCCACCGAGAAAAACCTCACCGCCGATTTCCCCAAGACCTGCCTCGGCACCTACGCCTTCCTCTGGGGCAACAAGCAGGAGGCGACCGCCACCTGGTACGGCATGTTCCTCCCGGACGGCTCGAAAGTCGGCCCGGTCGATGCGATCAGCTTCGCCTGGACCGGGCAATGGCCCGACAAGCGGTGCCCGCTCATCCGCGCCCTGCCGGTCGATCTCACCGGCAAACAACTCGCCGCCGGTTCCGACGTCCCCGTCCAGATCATCGCCACCGACCCGAACCCCAACAGCGGCCCGCTCCAATACCAATGGGAACTGATGGCCGAGAGCACCGTCCACGGCATCGGCGGCTCCTTCGAGGCGACTCCCCAGACTCTCGCCGCTGCCGTCACTCCCGGCGCCGACGGCTCCGCCATCGTCCACGTTCCCGCGCAGAAGGGCGCCTACCGCCTCTTCGTCTACGTCCGCAACGCCTATCAGGCTGCCGCCACCGCCAACATGCCCTTCCAGGCGAATTGATTCCGGTCTCCCTCATGAATCGCCCCTCCCTCCCGCCCTTTCAGAAAATCGCCCGCGCGCTTTTCCTCAGCTGCCTGGCGGCGGTTCCCGCCTTCGCGGACGTCCCCCCGGCTCCCGCACCTGCGCCCGCTCCGTCCGCCGACGACCCCGTCGCCATCGCGGTGGGGAAAGGCTCCTACGCCTCCTTCCCGCCCCACCCCGACAAGGAGACCGAGAAAATTCTCAACCGCCCGCTCTTCATCGATCCCTCCCAGGACGGCAAGCCGATCCCGACCAATCACTGGTGGACCTACCTCATCAACAATCCCACATCGACTGAAAGAAACGGCGGCAAGATGTGGCCCTATCCGCTGACCGTACAGGCCAACGCGACGGGCGCGACCATCTTCTATCCCACCGAATGGAACGCCAAGGGGAACGACATGGAGCTCGGCCCGGGCATCGCCGTCACCGGCGAGGGATTCACCCCCGGCAACGCCTGCGCATTGAACTGGGGCGATTGGTCGCTCGCCATCCGCTACCCGCAGGACGAGGGCCACCGGATCGACCTCACCCTGGCGCGCGGCATGCCCTACGCCTGGTTCGAGTTCAAGGGCGTCGCGCCCCACCTCGCCCTCGATCCCGCCGCCCTCCTCGAGGACGCCACCGGCCAGCCGCTCAAGCTGCCGGCGGCGGCCAACCGGATCGTCATCAGCCAGGGCAGCCGCCTCTTCGCCCTCTTCGCGCCCGACGGCGCCACCTTCGACGGCGACGCCGCCAACCTCAAAGTAACCGGCGCCCAGGGCCCGGTTCCCTTCCTGGTCGTCGCCGCCCTCCCTTCCATCGACCAGCTCCCCCTCCTCACCACTTGCGCCTACGCGATCCCGCGCACCACCCTCTTCAACTGGAGCTACGATCCGGTCAAGGGCGAGGTCGCCACCGATTGGAAGATCGAGACCGAGGCCCTGCAGGGGACCAACAAGGACGTCCTCCAGGGCTGGCTCCCCCATCACTACCGCGCCACCCGGCAGAACCTCCCCTTCACTCCCCTCGAATACGCCACCGTGCGCGGAAAGATGAAAGTCGCCCAGGGCCAGGAATTCTCCATCGCCTGGCCGTTCAACGGCATCCCGCCGGTTCTCCCGGCCCCCGCCGAAGTCGCCGCTCAAGCCCATCCCTTCCAGAAAGACCGGATGAAGACCTACCTCGACGGCTACGTCGCGGCCCACACCACCAAGAGCGGCAAGGAACGCTACGGCAAGGACACCTATTGGGGCGGCAAGGACCTCACCCAGTACGGCCTCTACGCCACCATGGCCGATCAGCTCGGCCTCGCCGACGACGCCAAGGCCCTCACCGACACCCTGCGCGACGCCCTCTCCGATTGGTTCACCTACACCCCGGGCGAGACCGCCCAATACTTCGCCCGCTACGACCGCTGGAAGGCGATGGTCGGCTTCAAGGGCTCCTACGGTTCCGAGGGCTTCGTCGACAACCATTTCCACTACGGCTATTTCACCCTGGCCTCCGCCCTCCTCGGCATGCGCGATCCCCAGTTCGCCGCCGACTACGGCGGCATGGCCAAGCTCGTCGCCAAGCAATACGCCAACTGGGACCGCGCCGACGGCGACTTCCCCCTCTTCCGCACTTTCGATCCGTGGGCCGGCCGTTCCTACGCCAGCGGCAGCGGCTCGCCTAACGGCGGCAACCAGGAATCGAGCTCGGAGGCGATGCAATCGTGGAGCGGCCTCTTCCTCCTCGGCGTCGTCCTGCAGGACCCGGAGATGACCGCTGCGGGCGCGATGGGCTGGTCGATCGAGGAGAGCTCGGTCGAGGAATATTGGTTCGATTACCACGGCTGGAAGGACGGCCCGTCGTCGGCCAATTTTCCGCCCGGCTACGGCCACGCCCTCTCCGGCAACGCCTATGACGGCGGCGACAGCTACTCCACCTTCTTCGGCGGCCAGCCCCACTTCGTCTGCGGCATCCAGTGGCTCCCCCTCCAGCCCGGCCTTTATTATCTTGGCCGCGATCCGAAGTTCAGCCAATACCAGCTCGACAGCATGTTCAAAGAAGAGCAGATCAAAACCCCCGGCTTCAACATGGCCAGCCTCGGCGCCGACTGGGGCGACTCGACCCTCGGCTTCGTCCAATTCTTCGACCCCGAAGCGGCGGTGGCCCAGCTGGACGCCTTCTGGGACGCCGGCGATCCGATCGCCAAGAGCCTCAACACCGCCGGGTTGACCTACTACTACGCCCACTCCGACCGCCAGCTCGGCCCCGTCGCCTGGAACTGCCACGCGGAACTTCCCGCCAGCCTCGTCTACCAGAAGCCCGGCGACGACCACCTCACCCTCGTCGCCTGGAGCCCCTCCGAGACCCCGGTCTCCTGCCGCATCTTCCGCGACGGCCAGGTCGTCGCCACCGTCACCGTCCCGGGCCGCACCATTTCCGAGATTCCCATTCCCCTGCCCACCACCCCCACCCCATGAAAACCGCCCCCCCCCGCCTCACCCCCCAAGTCCTCCGCTTCCCCAAAAAATTCGTCTGGGGCACCGCCACCGCCGCCGCCCAGATCGAAGGCGCCGCCTTCAAGGACGGCAAGGGGCCGTCGATCTGGGACACCTTCGCCCGCCAGCCGGGCAAGGTCCACAACGGCGACACCCTCGACGTCGCCTGCGACCACTACCACCGCTACAAACAGGACTTCGCGCTGATGGCGAAGCTGGGGATCCGCAACTACCGCCTCTCCGTCTCCTGGCCCCGCCTCTTCCCGAAGGGCGACGGCACGCGGAACCAGAAAGGCTTCGATTTCTACCACCGCCTCTTCGACGCCATGCTCGCCCAGGGGATCACCCCCTGGGTCACCCTCTTCCACTGGGACCTGCCGCAGGCCCTCGAGGACCAGGGCGGCTGGCGGGTCCGCTCCACCGTCGATGCCTTCCAGCCCTACGCCGAGGCCGTCGTCCAGGCCTATGCCGGCCGGGTGAAGAACTGGATCACCCTCAACGAGATCATCTGCTTCACCCGCCTGGGCTACGGCGGGAAAGACAAGGCCCCCGGCGCCAATGACGGCGAGGCCGTCGTCAACCAGACCTACCATCACGCCCTCCTCTGCCACGGCCACGGCGTCCGCGCCGTCCGCGAATTCGGAGGTCGAGGCGCCCGGGTCGGCCTCACCGACAACTCGACCGTCCCCATCCCCATCACCGAGACCCCGGACGACATCGCCGCCGCCAAGAAAATCTTCGTCGAGGAAAACACCCGCATCCTCGAGCCGGTCTACAAGGGCCGCTACAATCCCGCCTACCTCCGCGCCGCCGGGGCGGACCGTCCGAAGGTCGCGCCGGGGGATATGAAATTGATCTCCGAGCCGACCGATTTCCTCGGCATGAACATCTACACCGGCATCTTCGTCCGCGCCGGCAAGCGGGGCAAGGCCGAGGTCGTCGAGCTCCCGCCCAGCTACCCCCGCGCCGATAGCCCCTGGCTTTACCTCATCCCGCAGGCGATGTATTGGGGCCCGCGCCTGGCCGCCGAGGTCTACGGCGTCCCCTCCATCTACATCACCGAGAACGGCGCCGGCTACGACGACGCCCCCCCGGTCAACGGCGAAGTCAACGACCTCCACCGCCGCGAGTACGTCCGCAACTGCCTGGGCGAGCTCCGCCGCTCCATCGTCGACGGCGTCCCCGTCGACGGCTACTTCCTCTGGTCGTTCATGGACAACTTCGAGTGGCAGGACGGCTACAACCGCCGCTTCGGGGCGATCTACAACGATTTTGCCACCCAGCGCCGCACGCCGAAACTCAGCGCCCACTGGTACCGCCAGGTGGTCGCCGCCAACGCGCTGCTCTGATGGCCGCCGCCACTCTTGCCGCCGGCCGATGGCGGTTCGCCGCCGGTCTGACGGCGGCGGCATTGCTGGGCCTGAGCCTCTCCAGTCTTTGGGCTCAGGACGCTGCCGCGCCCGCCGATTCCTCCGCCCCGTCCATCCGTATCGTCGCCTGCGATGCCAAGGTGCCCAGCCGCAAGCGCGGGGTCTGCGCGAACCAGCTCTCCCCGGAGGACTTCCGCGCCTTCGCCCCCGGCGTCTCCTGGTATTACAACTGGCACTTCAAGACCGATAGCCTCCCGCCCGCCGACGTCTCCATGCAGTTCGTCCCCCAGGTCTGGAGCAACCAGCCGGAAGCCCTCCAGGGCCTGCAGGACTACCTTCAGTCGGCCCCCGTCAAGCCGCGCGTCGTCCTCGCCGTCAACGAGCCCAACCTCAAGGGCCAGGCCTTCATCACCCCGCAGGAGACCGCCGAGCTCTACCAGAAGGTCAAGGCGATCGCCGCCCCCTACGGCATCCCCGTCGCCGGGCCGAACATGGCGCTCGGCTCCTCCAGCGAGGACAGCATCACCGCCCCCGATCCGGTCGAGAACAAGCCGGTCACCTACACCTTCATGGTCCCGTTCCTGAAGGCCTTCTTCAGCTTCATGGGCGAGGCCCAGGTCGATGCGCTCGGCTTCCACAGCTACGGGAATTTCGGCGAGATGAAGTGGGCCTCCGGCGAACTCTACAAAGACTTCAACAAACCAATCTGGGTCACCGAGTACGCCCAGTGGAAGACCAACTCCCAAGAGGAGGCGGTCAACTACCTCCTCCAGGCCACCGACTATCTGGAGAGCTGCCCGTTCGTCCAAGGCTACGCCTGGTTCAAGGAGCGGGCCAACAACAACCCCAGCATCACCCTGCTGGCGCCCGAGCCGGGCAAGCTGACCGCGCTCGGCCAGGCCTACGTCGCCCTTCCCCCCCACGACGCCGATCTCTACTACCGGATCCCCGGCCGCCTCCAGGCCGAGAACTACGTCGCCGCCAAGGACGCCGTCATCCGCACCACCACCGACGCCGACGGCGTCTTCGACATGGCCTCCAACGGAACCGACTCGACCCTCGACTACAACCTCCAGGTCGATACCGCCGGTACCTACACCCTCTCCTTCCGCGTCATGGGCCAGCCCGGGCCGATCGAGGTCACGGAAAAGGACCAGACGCTCGGCTCGGTCGCGAACACCCAGCCGACCTGGGATAACGTCCAGGTCACCGTCCCGCTACCCGCCGGTCCGCAGACCCTGCGGGTCCATTTCGCGGGACGGGCGCTGAATTGGATCGAGTTCAGCGGTCCTTAAGGTCTCTTCACTAATTCTCGCCTTCGACCCCGGAGGGGTCGCAGATATTAGCCGGGGGTTGAGCGAAGCGACACCCCCGGTCCATTTCAGCTAATGAATTGCGCCCCGGGAATGATTCTGCCCCCGCTATGGTTTGTGCCGGGGCGAGCCTGCAAAACGTTGCGAAGAACTGCCCCCGGAGGGGTGCCAGAGGTCGCTTGCTTGGGACTTCGGCATGAAGGAAGCTCCCCGTCGGATTCGTGAACAGAGGCCGCCTCCGGGGGACGAGCAATAGACGCGCGCACGCTTCGCGGAAGCAATCTCTTGCGACAATTTAATAGAGCACTCTAGCTGTCCGAGGCTGCGGGCTCCGCGCCTACTGCTGCGTCGCGTTGAACGTCACCGTGCAAGTATGGATCGGCGGTTTGTTCGTGGAGACAGCCGAAATCGTCCCGGTCGGCGACGGCGGCGGCGCCACATAAAAACGGGCGGTGAGCGCCATCACATCGGCGTTGGTGTACCCGGCGGCGCTGCTGGGCATGTTCGTTGTCTCGGAGAGAGGATTGGCGGGGGAGAGCTGGAACGTCACTAGATAGACCGGCCCCTGCACCATCGCCAATTCGCCGCTCAGATGGGAGTCGCCCGCTGCCCGGATGCTCGGCACCAGAATATTGTTGGTGCTGCCGGCGGAAGCACTGGAGCCGGTCGGCGCCGGGGTCGGGGAGTTGGTCGTGCCGGTCGGCGCGCTCGCCAGGAAGGTGTAGGCATAGACCGGCATCTGGCTCTGGTACCATTGGAAAACATTGGTGAACGATTGACTCTGCAACACATCCTCCAAGGCCCCGTTGAGCCGCAGGGCGTCGTCCCGCGCCGCGATCGAGGCCGTGTTCGTGAGGATATTGTACAAGACCGCCACCATCCCGATCCCCGCGAAGGAAAAGATCCCGATCGCCAGCACCACCTCCACCAGAGTGAAGGCGCGCGCGAAGGACGGTTGTGGGCGGGAACGCATGGGACGGGTTACGGCGTCTCGGACGCGGTGAGGGACGGCGGCGCATTGTCGCTGACGATGAAGGTGCGGATATCGCCTCCGCCGAAATCCCAGAAGACGATGATATTGCGCATCGCCGGATTCAGGGTCCAGCGCTGCCGCAGGAACGGCCTGGGCTGGCCTCCCTGGATCGTTTGAAAAAGCACGGAGACGCCGGGATTCGCCGCATCGACGGTGGGTTGGAAGAGGGAATCTTTCCGGGGTGCCAGCTGGACCTCCTGCTCGCCGATCTGTCCGGACAGGGGAAACGAAGTCAGATTGAAGATCAGAAAGCCGCCGCCCGGAAAGGAAGCGGCATCGTCGGGAACCAGGGAATAGCTCCAGTCCGCCGCCTCCTTCCCGGGTTGGAGGACCAGGATGTAGCGCTGGCAATTCTGGACCAGCGGCAGTTCCGCCATCGGCTTGGGAAGCTTGCCGTCTTTCTGCGCCAGCGCCCCCTGCAGATCGGTCAGGAGATAAATCGGGAGCGTCCCCCCGCCGGCCACGGTGAGGGGATCGGAAAGGTTGCCGGGAGTGACGGTAAGGGGAACCAGATTCTGGTCCGGATTCAGAAACGCCACCGTCGGGGGTGTTTGTTGCTGCTGGTTGGGAATGAAGGTCCGCAGCTGGATCGGCTCCTTGTTGCTCTGAGCGTCGAGCGCTGTTCCCAGGGCCGAGAGAAACAGGAGCCCCAGGCCGAATCGGCGCAAGAGAGGGGGGAAAAACGAACGGACGGCGAAACTCATATTTGATCGGGGCTGAGCCAGCGGAATTGAATGACTTTGAACTTGCGGCCGAACTGCAGGTTGAGGGGATTGGTCGGCGGCCAGGCGGTGGGCGCATCGCCGGTGGTCACGGTCGCGGTCCGGTTCACCACGAAGTCGGGCACTCGCTGCACCACGGCCTCGCAATAGGCGCGGGAGACGATCTTCCCGCCCACGTTGACCTCGCCATAGGACCGGATGATGAAGGTATCCGAGCGCGCCGAGAGCACATTCGCCAGCGGCGTGAGGAGATCGGCCTGGGTCAGGTAGGCGGGCGTGCCCGCGTAACGGGAGCCGACGTTGGCCTTGGCGTTGAGATCGGTGGCGCTCCCGGCGGCCGGAGTCGGATCGGAGAGGGTGTTGATGCCAGGGCTGGTCAAAGCCGAGTCGCTGGCGTTGGCATTGGCGTCGGGACCGTCGATCGCCGCCTGCAGGGCGCCTTCCCCGTTCAGCTTGGCGTTGCCCGAGACCTGCCGGTTGACGAATTCCGCGAGAGAGAGGAAGGGGCCCCGTTCCTTGACCTCGGCGACGATATTGCCGGCCAGGGTCTGGATCTGGGTCGAGGTGAGCTCATGGTATCCGTTCCAGTAGTTCTGGGCGGTCCCGCCCGAGGTCTGGATGCCGGTATTGTTCGGCAGCATGAAGCGGAGAAAGGGGAAGAAGGAGCTGGTGCCGGAGGTGACGACGGCGGAAGAAGTCGAGGAAGTTGTCTTGGTGTAGGCGACGTTCAAGGCGCTCAGGAGCGGGTTCTGCAGGCCGGAGAGCAGAGCCGTCCAGGCTGGGACCGAAACCGAGTTCACGTTGAAGGCTCCCTGATTCATCAGGTACATTGCCGTCTGGCTGTAGGGAGTGACGGTGGTCCCCGTGATCGCCTGGGGGGTGGTGCCCGAGTAGACGTCACCCTTGCAGACCCCCTCCGTATTCAGGCTGGAGAAGGCCGCCGAGGTCGCGTTCGGCAGGAGCACGCCTTGGATTTCCGAGGCGACGTGTCCGGCGGGAATATAGAGCTGATAGCGGGGATCGGGCAGGAGGCTCGTTCCCGCGATGAAATTGGACAGCACGCTATAGGCGGTGAGGGGATTGGCGGCGGAGCCGCCATAGGAACTAAACGCCGCCGAATCCTGCGGCGCGATGCCCGAGAAGAAATAGCCGTCCCAAAGCGCATTGTTCGCATAGAAGGAATGGTCGAACGACCGCCCATCCCCTCCCGAAGCATTGCTCAAGGCATTGGCCGGAATCATCGGATGCGCGTAGGAATTCCCGAAGGCATGGTTGAAGGTGGCTGCATAGGTCACCGGCGTCTGCTTTCCCAGATAGTTGCCGCTGCCGGCGATGCCGTTGTTGCCGTCCTCGACCGCGTTCTCCGGATTGCCGTAATCGCGTCCCAGTGGGACATTCTGGATCTGTGCCAGCGAGAGGAGCGGGGCGACCGGCAGTTCCGCCGCCACATTGTACAAGACCGCTCCATTGGCCCCGAAGCCGCTCTGGCCGCCGGCTCCGCCATAAATGGCGTCGATGCCGTTGTCGGTCGCCCCGGGTGCGGGATCGTTGATGATGGGAGCTCCCAGTGCATTCGAGGAAAGGTATTTGAGCGTGTATTCGTAGGGGGACAACTGGTACGGCTGCGCCCCTCCTCCGCCTAGCAGATAGGCATGGGTCAGCGGATCGCTGAAGAGGGCGAAGCGGGTGCCCCCCTGGACATCGAAGGGGTAGACCCGGCGGTCGAGCTCGACCATGAAAAGATAGAGGGGCTGGATGTTGACGCCGTTCACAAAGTTGGTGGTGTCGGGAAACGAGGGGACGCTGGTGCTTTTGACCGTAATCGCCGCCGTCGAGGCGGGCGGCAGCGGCGGATAGGAGGTAGGGTCCGGGGTCGAGGCGGAACCGGCGGGGAAGTTGATCTCGTAATTGCCGGTACTCGCGCCGGAGTCGGTGAGATTGGTTTTGCTGTATTGACCTCCCAGCAGGGAGGTCCCCAGAACATACTTGGAAGCGGCGATTTTCGAAAAATCGAACTGCACCTGCACTTGCAGGGTCGGAAAATTCGCGGTCGGAATCCAATCCTGATAAGTATACGTGGTGGGCTTGGTGTCGGTGGTGGGGGCCGCGTTTGAATAGCAATTCGAACTGGGGGACATGGCCACTCCCAACGAATAGCTCACGAAGGGGCACAACGGCGAGGTCGGCCAACCCGGAGTGGTGGTCGCCAGATTATAGGTGCGGGCGGTGGACTGCGTGTTACTCAGGCTGCTACTGGTTATATTATAGGGGGTCTGGGAGGAGGGCTGGTTGGAGGCGCTCAAGGTTCCGTCGCCTGAATAAAGAGCCCCGCCGTTTCCTCCCATGCTCTTCGGATAGGTCGCATATAGCGCCACGGCTCCCGGCTCCAGAGTGATCGGGGTGGACTGGTAGTTCGATCCATAGCCAGTGATCAGGTCCCCGAATTGTCCTGAGGAATCCCAGAAGATAGAGGTGCCGGAATGCGTCGAATCCGAATAGACCAGCTGTTCCCATCCCACCGTACTCCCCTTCGCTGCGGTGCCGTCCAGATTCACGCTGACCGGGGGATCGGCCGTATGCCAGATGAAGCCGGTCGTGCTCCCCTTCTTGGTCTGCGTCTTGATCCGGATGTTATACGGATTCCAGAGATGCATCACCGGGAAATAGGCCATGTAATAGATCGTAGGATTGGCAGTTGGCCACGGCTTGGTTCCAGTGGCGCCCTGTTGCCCCACGTCGGTGAAGTCGAGCGATCCCTGATAGAGCCCGAAGACCGTCTGCAAGCGGAGCATCAGGGGAACGATGAAATCGGCCCGTCCCGGATACTTGCCATTGCTCCATTGATAAGTGATTCCGCCGACGCCGCTCACCTGGTTGTTGTTGTAGGGGCCGCCGCTGTCGAGGCTCGGCGAGGAGGAATTGCTGCCGGCGGTATAGATCGGATCGAGGGTTGCGGTATCGCCCGTGCCGACATTGTAGTTGTCGACGTTGAGCGTGAATGCGCCATCGGTGGGAGAGCGAAAGACCTTTTTATAAATGTTGTAATAGCGGTAGAGATAACCCCAATCAGTCCCCAGATAAGTGCCGGTGTTATAGGCATAGAGCCAGGGATAGCCGGAATTGCTGGGGGAATTCGCATTGTTGTTGATCGCCGTCGGCGGCACGCCGGTATTGGTGCCCAAATGATAGACCGGATCGGCGGGTAGGGGCGCGGCCTGGGGAAAATCAGTGGCGGTTGCCCCCGCCGTCGCCGCGTTGACCGCGAAGGCCGAGGACTGCTCCAGGAGCAGATTGAGATCCTGCTTGAGCCCGCCCTGCTGGACATTGGCCAGCACCCCCTGCGAATAGGGCGTGAAGTCGAAGAAATTGTTGGTCAGGGGGACGCTCGATTTATAGGCCAACGCCAGGCTGTCATAGGTCGCCGCCGCCTGCAGCAGGGCGTTCTCATTGGTGATCGAGCTGGCGGCGACTCCCGGAAAATTGGTGGTCGAGAGCGGATTCGCCCCCGGCGCCCCCAGCAGCGCGGAGAGATCCTGACCGAGATTCGTCGTCGTGGCGGCGGGAAGATTGATCCGCGCCTTCACCCCCTCGTCGCCGACCCACCAGGCATACTTGTTCTCGATCCCGGCGGCGCCCTGGGTGTCGCCGGCGATCTTCCAGACCACCACCTGATTGGTCACCCCGCAGCTTCCCGTGCTGACCAGGGCGACCGTGTTGGTCGAGATGGCGAGCGCGGCGGCAGGCAACGCCACCGCGGTGGGGGCGGAGACCCCGGCGGCATTGGTGGGGCAGGAGACCAGCCACTCGCGGAAGACATTGGTCTTGCCCGCCGTATAATCGGGGACATGGATCTGGTCGAAATTGGTCGAGTTCCAAACCCCGGTCCAATAAGGATTGTTGGTATAGGCGCCGTTCCCCAGCGCCCCGCTCAGCAGCGAGGCGGGGGCGGAGATCCGCTGATCGGGCCCCATCTGCTTTTGCAGCTCGCCCAGCGCCAGATTCATCGCCGCGATCGCATTCTGGCGGGCCCGCCCATTGTACTCCGCATTGCCGGAATTGGTCGTCTCGACCTTCACCATGTTGGAGAAGACCACGATGACGATCAGCAGCAGCGTGATCGCCAGGAGCACCGCCACCAGGACGAAGCCGGTTTCGGCTCCATACTGCCGAGAGCGGAGGGAGGGGTGCTTGCGCATGATAAGTGACGATTCGCGTGAAGCGGGCAAAGGCGGGCCGGCCCCTTGCCCTCGGGGAAAGCCGGGGCCGGAGGCTACTTCGGGCCGTTTTCCGCCGCCGAAAATTCAAGTTCGGTCAAGCGCTGCTTGGCCCCATCCCCCGGGCTCCAGAACCATCCCTTGGGGTCCCAACATTGGGCATAGGAGAGATTCTTGACCAGGAATTGGTAGGCGGCGATCGCGCCCGGGGTGTCCTTTTGCTCTTCCGCCGCCTTGCCCTGGATGAAGTAGCAGGTGCCGACATCGTTCAAGGCCCAATACTGGGCGGCGCTGTCGCTCGGAGCGGGCGCCTGCAGGGAACCCTGCTGCTGAATTGCGGTGTCCTTGTAAAGTTGCTGGCACTTGCCGGTATAGGCGGCGACGGCGGCGTAATCCTTCGCCTCGAGAGCCTTCCAGGCGTCGGTGGTCAACGTCTGGGAACTGGAGTCGCCGAAATCGTAAGTCCCGGCGGCGGGGGCGGCCGTCCCGGAAGGAGGCGTGGCGGCCAGCGGTCCGGCGGGTGCCGGGGGCACTGTCGCGGCGGGAGCGGCGGTTGGGGGCGTTGGAGCCGGAGCCGGGGTGGAAGCATTGGCCGCCGGCGCCGCCGGAACGCTGGCGCGGCTGCAGGAGAGGAGACTTCCCAGGCCCAGCGCGAGAGCCGCGCAGACGGCCCCTTTACGGAGATAAGTCATGATTATCATATAGTGCCCCTGAAGCGTACGGTCAATCTGTTTTATGAGATTTTATGCACGCTGAATCCCTGTAAATCGGCAAGAAAAGGCCTTTTAAAAGGGCTGTCTTTAAGCGGCAGCCCGCGGCTTTCCGATCGTCGCGCCCGTGCGGATGCCGCCCTCCAGCAGGATATGCTGGGTGGCGTCGAACCGCTTGCTCATAAGGTCGTGGAGCCGCTTCGCGCCCATGAAGCCGATCTGCCGGTAGGGCACCTGGACCGTGCTCAGCTCGGGAGCGTTCTGTGGTTTCTGAATGCCGTCGAAGCCGGTGACCGAGACATCCTTCGGCACCGAGAGCCCCCGGCGCTGGAGGGAGGCGATCAGATCATAGGCCTGGTGATCGGCGGCGCAGATCCACGCCGTCACCCCGTCCTTCGTCATCCGGTAGGCGTGCTCCTCCGCCTGCTCGATCGTCTCATCCTCGCCGGGGCGGACGCTGATCACATCCTCGGTGCGGAAGGGGAGGTCGATCCGGGTCATCTTCTCCACATAGGCGCTGTAGCGGCGGAAGGCCCACGAGGCCTCCACCACGTAATGGCGCGAGAAGAAACCGATCCGCCGGTGGCCTTGCGCGGTGAGCAGATCGATGAGGGAGGAGATCCCCTTGTAATGGTCGACGTCGACGCAGTCGATCGACTGGATGCCGAACTGCTCGACCAGCGAGACGCAGATGAACTTGGCGGTGAGCTGCTCGATCACCTTTTGCGGAAAGGGATAGAGCAGGATGATCCCGGCCCAGGCCCGGCTTCGTTCCCGCAGCAGCCGCCGGTAGGTCGGCTGCTGCGTGTCCTTCTCCGTCGGCGGGACGAACTGGATCTCCAGCTGCAGATTTTTGAGCAGGGTGAATTCCGAGATCCCCGGCAGCAGCTCGACGCCGGGGCTCTGGTAATCGGGCCGCATGTACTCCTCCACGTCGCTGCAGATGAGGACGGCGATGGTGTTCTTGACCTTCTTGGCGGGCGCCTTGGGCGACTGGGTGCGGGATTCGAGATAATGGTACCCCAGCTTCGCGGCGACGGCGAAGACATTGGCCCGCGTCTCCGGATTGATCCCCGCGTGATTGGTGAAGCAGCGGGAAACCGTCGTCCGGGAAATTTTCAACAGATCGGCGATTTCCTGTTGATTGATGGAGGCTCTGCGAATCATAAAAACCAGAATATACCTTTTCCCGGCTTAATGCAATTCCATGCGCGAAGATAATTGGATTTCTGACTTTTGAGGGGGGGTGGGAGCCCGCCAGCTCCCTTCCAGCATGATCGTCCGCGGCATCGCCGGCACCCCCTTCTCATTGCGGTGAATCTGCGCCATCAGGAGATCGAAGGCCGCCGCCCCCACCTCCCGGCAATGCTGGTCGATTCCCCACTCCGGAGCCTCGGGCACCCGGTCGAGGTGGACCAGCAAGGGAGCGGCGACTGCTCCACCCGCTTCGACCGATGGTGCCCGCGCGGCGAAGGCGGCGTTGAAGTGATCGAGCTCCACCACCACGAGCGCATCGGGCCGATGCCGCTGCAGCCAGCTCCAAAACGGCGCCATCTGTCCCAGCTCCTCCAGCAGGAGGGGAGGGACCCGCTCCGGCGCGGGCAGGCCGAATTGCGCCCCCAGGAACCCGTTGAGCCAGCGCCCCTCCACCCGGGCCTGGATCTCGCGGCTGAAGGCGAAGCCGATCCGGCGGAACCCCTGCTCCCGCAGCTCCCGGAAAGCCAGCGCGATCCCCTGGGCATGGTCATGGGTGGCGCGGTGCACCCGGGGCGAGCGGAGGCTGTAGCCGATCGTCGAGACCGCATGGGGCCGGCAATCGAGGGGGACGGTGAAATTGGCCGGGCTCTCCGGATGGAGCTCGATCGGCGCGATCAGCACTCCGGGGATCGCCCGCGTCCGCAGGATCTTCCGCAGCCGGGCGGTGGAGAGCGCCTGCGGATTGACCGCGAAATCCTCGAAGAGATAGCCGAACTCGGCCGCCCGCGCCGCCGCCCCCTCCCGATAGAGCCGGTAACTCTTGAAATGATAGTAGGCCATCGTCGAATGCCAGCAGATCACATAGGCCAGCGTCTGCGGGTCGCGGTCGATTCCCCGCCGCCGCACGCCTGCCATCAGCTTCGCCACCAGCGCGTTTGGCTGATAGCCGAGCCGTTTTGCCAAAGCCTTCACCTTTTGGCGGGTCGCCAGCGGCAACCGGGGATCGTTGCGTAGGGCGATCGAAATGGTCGAGGGCGCCAGCCCGGCGCGGGCAGCGAGCACCCGAATGGTGACGGAGGAAGCCATGATTAATCGAACGTGATCGATAAAACACTGCTTGTTCAAGGGGGATGTTGCAATCAGAATTTAGGCAAACCATCCGATGACCCCATTCGACGATTATTCCGCTTGGGATCAAGCATCTACGGACGCAAGCCCTAAGCAATATTCCTAAATATTAAAAATCGACTCAGCACCTAAATCACTTAATCTTGTGCAACTTTAGGAACGAAACAATTGCTTTTTAGACATTTTAAGAAAATGAACACTCTTCTCCGGCCCAAAAACGTCGCACCCTTCTCCCGCGCATTGCAACTTCATGCGATGCCGGCCCGGGTCGGCCGCCTCCTCGGCCTGTTCGGCGTCGTCGCCTTCCTCTCCGCCTTTTCCTCCACCGCCTCGGCGCAGCTCTATTGGAACGTCAACAACTCGGCCAGCACCACCGCCGCGCCCTCGGGCACCTGGACCGCCGCCGATTGGGGCACCAGCACCACCACCTCGGGGGGCACCTTCGTCAGCGGGGATAGCGTCACCTTCGAAGCGGACGGCGGGACTAACACCAGCAGCACCCTCAGCACGATCGCCCTCGGATCGACCAACGAGTCGGTCAGCGGCATCACCTTCGTCAACGAATTTTGGACCTTGAGCGGCACCGCAGCCTTGACCATCGGCGCGGGCGGCATCACCGAAAACAACGTCACTGTTTCGGACCATGGGTCCGAGACGATCTCGACCACCGGCGGAATCATCCTCAGCGCTTCGCAAAACTGGACCAATAACAACGTCTTCAACGCCACCAACAACCTCGTGATCGGCGCCTCCGGCGCGGCGACGAACGTCACCGGCTCCTCGACCCAGAGCGTCACCCTGACCATCCTGGGCGGGAACGGCGTGACCAACGCCGCCACCGGCAACGGGGTGCAATTCGATTACGGCGTGATCGCCGACGGGAATTTTGCGGGCGGAGACATCCTCAACTTCACCCTCAACACCCAGCTGCCCGCCGCCGACGGCATCGTCAACCAGATCAACAGCATCGCGAACACCTTCAGCGGCGCGGTGACCATCGCCGATGGCGCCCTTCAGGTCGCCTCCCTCGCGAACACCGGCACCGCCAGCAGCCTCGGCACGGGAAGCACCACCAGCACCATCACCATGGGGACGGCGGGCCAGGCCGATAACATCGAACTCTCCCTCATCAGCCTCTCCTCCAATAACGCCAACGCCGGTACCCAACCCGTCTCCACCAACCGGACGATCGATATCGTCGGCACCGGCGGCTCGGTCACCCTCGCCAATAACTCTGCCAACAGCGCCGCCGCCCTGACCCTCTCCTCCATCACCATCGAGAACGGCGGCGGCAAGACCCTGGTCCTGAGCGGCACCAACACGGGCGCCAACACCATCTCGAGCTCGATCACGAACGATCCCTCCGACGGGGGACTCACCGCGCTTTCCAAGACCGGCGCGGGCCTCTGGATCCTGACCGGTACGAACAACACCTTCAGCGGCGCCGTCACCATCAGCGCGGGCACCCTGGAGGTCGGCAGCGCCAGCAGTCTCGGCGCGGGCACCTCGATCACCCTCAGCGGCGGCAACCTCCTCCTGACCAACGCCGGCAACATCGGCGCCAGCCAGGCCATCACCATCAACAGCGGCGGCATCGGCGTCGCCTACGCCCCGGCTTCCCTGCCCACCATTACCGACAACACCGGCACGGCGGGCGGAATCTACGGTCTCAATTACGCGACCTCGACCAGCACCGGCGGCCTGCAGGCCGTCGGCGGAGTCGCGAGCGTCAACGCCCTCTTCACCACCAACAGCTATTGGTTCCTGGGATCGTTCACCTCCGGCACCTATGAGGGCGCGGCGGGCGATCTGACCCCGGGCAAGAACAACACCTACCGCCTGGGCGGTGGCGGCGGCGTCCTGACGGTCGCGAACCCGATTCTCGTCGATTCCGGCGGTTCCTCCTCCCTCATCGTCGGCGGCACCGGCGGCGGTACCGTCATCCTCCCTACCGGCAATACCTACAGCGGCACCACCACCCTGCAGAACGGCACCCTCACCATCGCCAGCCAGAGCAGTCTCGGCAGCGGCACCAGCGCCATCGTCCTCGGCTCGACCACGAATGCCGTCGATCTCAACTACGCGGGCTCGGGGGAAACCATCGCCCGCGGGCTGACCTTCGCCGGTACCACCGGGACGGTCACCCTCTCGAACAGCGGCACCGGCAACGTGGTCTATGGCGGCGCGACGAGCTTCAGCGGCTCGGGGTCCAAGACTCTCGATTTGGGGAATGCCACCGATATATACGGCGGTTCCGTGGGGGCGATCGCCAACGGCTCCGGTACCGGCAACAAGACCGCCGTCGTCGAGAACGGCCTGACCAACGATACCTGGACCTTGACCGGCGGCAGCGGCAACACCTACACCGGCGGCACCACCATCGATGGCGGTGTCCTCCAGACCACGGCGGCCACCGACATCCTGACGGACGGGGGCCTGGCCTTGACCGGCACGCTGACCCACGACGCCATCTTTCAGACCAGCGGCACCATCACCACCGCCTTGGCCACCAATAGCACGACAGTCGGCGCGGTCGATTGGGGCGTCTACGGCGGCTTCGCCGCTTACGGCGGCACGCTGACCCTGAATTTCGGGGGAAGCGGGACGTCGTTGGTGTGGGGAGGAACCAATGACGGCTTCATGGGCAGCGGCACCACGCCGATGGTCTTCGGATCGAGCACCGCCAACAACCAAGTCATCCTGCAAAACAGCGTCGATTTCGGCGCCGCCTCCACCAACTTCAACCGGACGATCGATGTCGAGGGGGCGGCGGCGACGATCGTCGGCGGCGCCTCGAACTACGGCGTCACCGGCAACAACGCCCTCCTCTCCGGCGCGCTCACCGCCTTGAACGGAACTGGCAACAACGGTTTCGTCAAGACCGGCGCGGGCACCTTGATCCTCGGCAACGCCGCCAGCACCTACAGCGGCTCGACGATCATCGGCGCGGGCACTCTCGTCCTGGGAGGCAGCACCAGCTCCACCGCCTCGTTCCAGTCGACCAATGCCACCGCCGCCGGCGCCGTGGCCCAGGGAGCGACGAGCCTCACCCTGGCCAGCGCTTCCGGAGTCTCGGTGGGCGAGCTGGTGGTGGGGGCCGGAATCGCCGCCGGGACGACGGTGACCGCGGTGAACACCGCCACCGGCGTCATCACTCTTTCCACCGGCACCACCGCCGCCATTGCGGCGGGAACCGACACCCTCACCTTCGGCCAATCGGGCGTGCTCGGTCTCTCGACCGCCGCCATCGTCCTCGGCTCCGGGAACATCAACGGATCGGACGGCACCAACGCCACCGGCGCCAGCCCGACGGTCCTGATCGGCGGCGCCTACACCGTCGCCAACCCGATCTCGATCGCCAACATCGCGACCAGCGGCACCTACGGCCTCGGCGGCAGCACCGACAACAGCGCGACCTTCGCGGGGAACATCAGCACCGCCGGCCAGAACTTCACCGTCACCCAGGTGGCGACGACCGGCGGCCACGCGCTCACCCTCGGCGGCAACCTCGCCTCCACCGTTGCGGGCACCACCACCGTCACCTTCAACAACGCCGGCGCCGTCACCGTCAGCGGGGCCGTCCAGACCAACGGCACCGACATCCTGGCCCTGACCAAGAGCAACACCGGCCTCCTCACCCTCTCCGGCGCCAACACCTACACCGGCGCCACCACGATCAACGCCGGCAGCGTGGCCGTCACCGGCAGCCTGGCCAACACCGCCGTCACCGTGGCCAGCGGGGGAACCCTGCTCGGCACCGGCACGATCGCGGGAGCCACCACGATCGCGGGCTCCGTCACGTTCGGCGGCGGGGGCATCCTCGTCGCGGGCGACGGCGTGAACACCGGGACGACCCTCACCTTCACCGGCACCAGCGGCGTCAACCTCTCCGCCGCCAACTCAGTCCTCGAATTCGTCCTCGGCTCGGGAGGGGCGCACTCCGTCCTCGCGCTTTCGAACACCGGCGCCAATTCCTTCGGCGCGCTCCAGGAAATCGATTTCCTCGGCATCCAGGCCGGCACCTACACCAACCTCATCACCGGTTTGAGTAGCGATCCCGGTTCCGAGGCGAACTGGGTCTTGTACAACGATCCCGGCTACGCCGCCACCTTCACCTACAGCAACGGCGATCTCAGCGCCACCATCCTCGCCGTCCCGGAACCTCCCGCCTGGCTCCTCCTCGGAGTGGGCCTGGGATTGGCTTGCTGCCTCCGCCTCCGCTCCGCCTTGCGGGAAGTCGGGGTTTAATCGGTAAGGATATCTTGGCAGTCTCAAGATTCCGATCCTATCGAGGTTGCTAACCTGTCAGCCAGGGTCCAAGGGGGCGCAGCCCCTTTGCGTCGTTCCCTACTCTTTGCCCCCGTGCATCCCGGCCCGCCCATCCTCAGCACGTGCGATCTGCCGAGGACACGCGCCACCTGAAACCCAAGAGTCCGCTCTCCCGCGCTCCTCGCGTCCGCACGATAGAATCGACCCGGATTCGGCGACCATCCCCTCCGAACAGGGGGAAAGGGGCGTAGCCCCAAAAAGCGCAATCTCAATACGAAATCGTCACCCGCCGGGTATAAGTCCGGCTGCCCTGCTTGACCAAGGCTGCCTGGGCCTCGGCAGAGCCGACGATCTGCAGGCGGGCGAACGTCTTCTCGTCAATCAAGGTGAGAAGAATATCGACCGAGCTCAGCTTGGCGCCGGTCTGCAGCCCGCTCGGCGCGGGGGTCACAGTGAGGGTATTATCGAGGCGGATATCGGAAGTGGCGGGGATTTCGACGGTGCTGCCGTCGGGATTGGTGGCCCGGAAGATCAGCTGGAAATCGACGATATGGGGGATGAGGAAATTCGCGCTCGCCAGCGTGTTGACGGTCCCCTGGCTCCAATAGGTTTCCTCCAGCCCCTTGCTGCCGGCGAGGCCCATCAGGCCGAGCACCGAGGTGAAGGTCGTGGCCGTCGGCACCGTCGTCCGGTAAAGACCCAGCAGCGGATATTTCCCGCCGGTGGTGATCGGATCCTCCCAGCCGAGGCGATAGGAAACAGCGCAGATATTCCCTTCGGGAGAGGAAGTGGGATCGAGATCGACGGGGATCGTAAAAAACATCAGCCAGGCGGCGGGCGAGGAGAGATAGCCGCCCGTCGGCTGGACGGCGTTGCTGCTGTCCTTGCGCAGCCATTCGGCGCCCAGCGTCCCGGTGGCGGTGGTGAATTGATTGGGGCGGATGACGATCGCCTGGAGATCGTTGGCCAGGAGATCGATGGCGGCGCGGGCGTCGAGGTTCTTGTGGATCGAATTGCGCTGGTGATCCCAATTGTTGAGGATCGACATCACCGTCTGCAGGATCAGGGCCAGCAGGATGGCGCTGATCGCCATCGCCACCAGCAACTCGACCAGGGTGAACCCGGCGAGCCGCCTCCCACGGTTCATAACTGGCCGAGAAGCTGGGTGATCTGGGTGGGACTCTGGAAGCTGATGACGCTCCCCAGCCGCTGGATCATGAACCCGTCGACCAGCGTCGTGTTCGGCGTCTGCAGGCTGCTCCCGTTCATCACGCCGGAGGTCAGCACCAGCGCCGCGCCGCCCTGGGTGCAGGTGCCGTTGGAGGAGAAGCTGTAGACCGCCCAGAGCGCTCCCGACCCCGGGTTCATGGTGGTCGTATTGAAATAAGCCTGGGTGGGAAGGATCGAGGCGGTCGAGGGCTTGGTCAGGCAGTCGGTATCGAAAAAGACATTGTCCCGCAGCACCAGATCGGAGGAATTGCGGACCCAGACGGTATTCCCGTTGGCATCCTGGTCCTGATAGACCGAGATCACCTGGCGCAGGTATTGGCCCGGCTGCGAGGGATCGATGCAGACCATCAGCTGGGCGGTGGTATTGTGGGTGAGCGCCGATTGCCGGGTCATCTCCACCAGCGAAATCAGGTCGGCCGAGCTGCTCTTGAGGGCCATCGCCTGACGGCCCGATTTCCCGCCGGAAAGGGAGACGGCCAGCAGGATCGCCATGACCGCCACGACGACGAGGAGCTCGATCAGCGTAAACCCGCGGGATGCGGCACCCTTGGCGGAACCATTCTTGCGTGCCTTCATTTAATGCAATTATAAGCACTAAAACCCCCGAGTCAATCCCTCTTTTCGGTTTAACTTCATTTATTGCAACTAGAACTCCATAGTGCAAAGCCCCCTAAGGACGGTATGTGATTGTCGGGGGAATCATTTTAAATTTACTCATATGTGCATGCATTATTATGCACAAAATCGGCGCATTCCACGACATCCAGAGGGCGGGAGCCCCCTTCCTCAATGATTGCTCTCCAACGGCGTCCCCAGAATATCGCTCGCCTTCTTCTCCTTCTCGAGCATCTGATGCATCGAATCGGTGACATCCTGGAGCTGTTTCAACATCTGCGCCTGGACGACTTCGGGACTGACGATGGAGAAGTGCTGCTTGTTGGAGACAGTCACGCCGGGCCCAGTGACATTGTTGTTGTCGACCGCCTCGATCCAATAATTGATCACCTGTCCCTCCCGCCAGGGAGGATTCTGGCTCGGGATGTCCCACACATAGGTGACCACGGCGGGGCTCCCCGGCGCGATCTTGATCGCCTTCAGGTCGAAGTCGATCGGCGTCTGCAGGACCGGCGGGGGCACCTCATCTTCGGCAGAGGGAGCCGGATCGCCGATCTCATAGCAGAGCCGGAGCCGGGAGACCGCAAAGTCGTCGCCCACCTCAAAGACGATCTTCGGCGCCGCCTTCACGGTGACGTTGACCTGCGGCGCCTCGGGCGCGATCAGCCGGACGGTCGGCGGCTCGTCGAGGACGATCTGCACCTGGTAAACCGTGTCGTTGACCGAGGCGAGGGCCTCCTGGTTGACGAGGTGGAAGGAAAAGCCGGTCAGCCCCTTGGCCGGAATCGGAATATCGGCGGACGCCTCCTTGCGGTCGGCCCCCGTGATCTGCATCTCCATCTGGCCGGGAATGCCCTGATAGACGGCGGTGGCGGCGCCGAGCGACATCGTCGCCTTCAGGTGGACATGGAGGACGCTTCCCTCCAGCAGCGAGAGATCGCCCGGCGTCCGCTTCTGATCGGGGAGCCCCGTGTAGGCCGGATAGGTCTGGAGGCAGTCGACCGATTCGACGCTCGGCGCGATCAACGTCTTCACATTGTAGAATTCACCGTGGCCGTCGTTGAGCGAGAACTGATAGCGGAACGGCTTCTGCACATTGTGGAGGAGGAGCGAGAAATACTCCGGATGGTCGGGCTCCGGCGTGGGGGCGAGCTCCTGCGTCTCCTTCCCCGCATAGAAAAGGGTGATCCGTCCATGGTTCGGGATCACCCCGACCGCCTTGGCCTGCAGCATGATGTCGGAGCCGATCGCCACCGCCATATCCCGGGTGACCGGCTCGACGACCGTCCGGGTCGGTAGCGGCTGGCGCGAGAGAAAGATCCGCTCCAGCAGGACGGTGCTGACATGGGGGGAAAAATGGAAGATCGTCCCCAGGACCGCCCAGCCGAGCAGGCCGAGGCCGGCCGCCCGCAGAAAGGGAAGCGCCGAAAAGGCCGCGCCGAAGGAAGGCCGCGCCGTCTCGCCTTCCACCCGCTGCAGGAGCTGGTGCACCAGCGCGGGCGCGACCGGCACCCCCGTCTTTCCGGAGGCCAGCTGGACCGCGGCCACATAGGCGCTCCGCGTCGAGGGCCACTTTTTCTGCGCCAGCAACGCCGCCGTTTCCAGATTGAGCCGCCGTTTCCAGCTCCCGACGATTTCCCGCCAGCCGAGCCATCCCAATCCGCCGAGGTCGGCGGCCAAGAGAAGCGCGCGGACTCCCCGGGGCAGGTCGGCATTCCAATCGATCAACCCCTGCACGAGGAGCAAGAGGGCGACGGCCAGGATCACCCGGGCGGCGCCCCGTCCCAGCGTGAGAAACAGATGGCGCCGGGCCAGCGCCGCCAGCTTCGCCTGAAAACGGCGCGGCAGCGGAATCGGCGCGAGGGCGGGCAAGACCCGCAAGGCCGGCGCGATCGCCGCCTTTTTCGCCGCCAGCTTCCGGGCGCCGCTCTTGGCTTTCGCCTTGAGCTTGGCCTGGGCCTTCGCCGGGGCCGGCGGCTTTTTTGGGGGGCGGGAAGAGCCGGTCTTTTTCATCACTTGAGCTGGGAGAGGCGGCGCAGGACCCATTCCAGCGTCGCCAGGACGAGCATGACGATCAACACCCACGGAGTGAAGACCAGTTCGATCTTCTTATAGGTCGGGGAGGGCGCGGCCTGGGGCACCAGGTGGTCGGGCAGCCCGTTCAGGTCCTCCTCGCGGAGGAAGGTCCCTCCCGCCGCCTGGGCCGCCGCCTGCAGCAGCTTGATATTCATCGCCGTCTCCGATTGTTCGAGCTTCGGCTCCTCCACGTCGAATTTGACGGCGGCTGTCGGGTCCTGCGTCACCGTGAAGGTGCAGGCCCCCGCGAAACGGGCCACCGTCTCCCCGCGGAACTCGCCGGGCCGCTCCGGCACCGGGAGGAGCTTGAGCTCGATCTGCTGCGGGTCCGGGTTGGCCTTTATTCCAGCCGCCGCCGGGTCCGGCTTCGGCTGGACGACCAGCAGGCCGGGAACCGGCTCGGCGGGGGTGTCGAGGATCGTGCCGGAGATGACGATGCGGTCCCCGGTCTGGTAGCGGATGCGGTCGGAGCGGAGCATCACCTTCCCCTGGCCGGAGGCGCCCTTGGCCGGATTGAGCGCCTGGATGATCTGGCCCCAGATCCGGGTGTAATATTTTTCCCCCATGTGCGAGCGCCAAGTGTAGGTCTCCTGCGTGCCGATGTAGACCACCTGCCCGCTGCCGTAATTCTGCGTCGCGATCACCGGCATGGCGCCGTCGCGGGTGGCGCGCTCGGGGGTCGGATCGACCAGCAGCGCCTGGGCCGCCGGGCGGGCCTTGCCGACGCTCGCCGTCCAGAAGACCGCGGGGAACCCGTCCCAGATCGCGTCATCCTCCCGCTGCACATCGGAGACCGCGAGCAGGTCGGAGATCTCGCCGGAGGGCGACAGCTTGAGCTTCACCGCATCGGTGTAGCGCGCGGCGGGGGCATCGGCGCTGATTTCGACGGGGAAGAGCGATTCGAGCGGGGTGCCATGGTAGGCCTGCGGGCTGTAATGGGGCCCGGCCAGGAGGATGAGGCCGCCGCCCTGCTCGACCCATTGCGCCAGCAGCTTCATCCGCTCCTCGCCCAGACGCTGCGGATCGACATCGCCCAGCACCACGATCTGGTAGGCCGCCAGGTCGGTCTGCGAGGAGGGGAGCGCTCCCGGGTCGATGAAGAGCGAATCGGGCGTGGAGGCCAGGCCGGGATCGCCGTCGAGCAGCGCCACCTTCGGCGCCAGCCGCCGGTCGCGCTGCATCATCGCGAAGAGCGTCATGAAATCCCAATGCGGTTCCTGCTCGATGTAGAGGATGCGCGTCTTCTCGTCGGTGACCCGGACATGGATGTCGGAGCTGTTGTTGGTGATATCCGATTCCCCCTCCAGCGGCGCGATCGAGGCCTCCAGGTCGAAGTCGCCGGTCAGCGGCGGCTCATAGCTGAGGGAAACGTCCTGCTCGTCGTCGCCGTGGAAATCGACCTCCTTTTCGTCGATCTTCAGCCCGTTCGCCTTGAAGACCAGCTGCGCCTTCCGCCCCGAGGCGCCCAGCCCCTTCACCTTGACCGTGAAGATCGATTTTTCCTTCACCGGAATCGTGGTCGGCCCCGAGACCGGCCCCACCACGATATCGAGCGGCGAGGTGATCCCGATGCCGTAGATGTAGAGCGGCAGGTGATCGTGCGCCGCGACCGCCGCCGCCTGGAGGAGGGGGATGCCGCTGTTGTTCCCGCCGTCGGTGATCAGGAAGACGCCCGCGATCGATTGCCCGCGCTTCTCGTCGAGGAGAGCCCGCAGCGAGTCGCCGATGGCGGTGGCGTTCTCGGGCGCCTCGAGATGCTTAAAGAAGGCGCCGCTCTCCTCGGCGGTCAGCTTCGTGACCGCGCCGGGATCGGGGCTGTCGGCGCCCAGCGAGCCGATCTCCGAGAGATTCCGTCCGAAGCCGTAGAAGGCGAGATTCGCCTTCTCGTGCAGCCTTGGCCAGAGATTGATCTTCGTGTTGCCCGCCAGCGCCGTCAGCAGCTCCAGGCGGGAGAGGCCCTTGAAGGCGGCAGTGTCGGCGGGCGGATTCTGGTCGAGGCCCGCCTTGGGATCGAGCGCCCCATAGGCGAGCGCGGCCCGCTTGAGATCGTCGGCGTCGACGCGCGGATCCTTCAGATTCATGCTCTGCGAGACGTCGAGCAGCACCAGCAACGTCCGCCGGACCGGCTGCTCGATGGTGAGGAACAGGATCGGTCGGGTCAGCAGCGCCAGGAAGCAGGCGCAGAGCAGGATGCGGAGGACCGTCATCGCCGCGATCTTCCAGCCGGAGACCGCCCGGGGAGTGAAGCGGTAGAGGGCGATCACCCCGGCGGCCAGGACCAGCCCGGCGAAGAAGGCCCAGCCCGGAGTCCACCCCTCATAGCTGAGGGAGACCTGGGAGGCCCCCTCGGTCAGCTTGCCCCCGTGGGTGAGGAGGCGGATCAGGAAATCGCTCATGGCTGGAAAGGGTTCCTCATCGGCTGCGGCTGAACCAGGTGGCCAGGATCAATTCAAGGAGGAACGCCGCGAAGGCGCCCAGGAGGCAGGGGAGCCAGATTTCCTCCGGCGCGGCGCTTCCATTCCCGGCCCCGCCGGAACCGCTCCCGTTCTTGCCGCCGCCCTGAAGGAAGGCGATCGTCTCGTCGGGAACCCGGGCGAGGTTCGATTCGGCGGGATCGGTCTGGACCGCGAAGGCGGCGATCGGCTTGGGATTGTCGCCCAGGAAGAGGAGATAGGGGCCGGCATTGTCGGTCTCGGAGAAATGGATGACGCCGTTCTGGCCGTCGAGATCGACATGGCCGCCGACCCGTTTCTCCTTGTCGCCGGGGGCGAGGACCGAGAATTCCTTTCCCACCGTCTCGATTCCCGCCTGCTGGGTGAAGGTGCTGCCGGGAGCGAGCGAGAGCTCGTCGCTATCGTGCTTCGAGAGATAGCCGACCAGCCGCTGGACCAGCGGGACGAAGGAGGGATGGATCGGCACGTTGCCCCAGGCCGTGAGGAGCGGGAAGCCGAACTGGAGGATCCGCCCCGCCCCGACCGCCCGGTCGGCGATGGCGGGCTGCCCGTCCGCATAGGCGATCACCGCCTGCGCTCCGGCGCTGCCGGGAGCCGCCGCCGAGAGCATCAGCGGATGGAAACGGCTCAGGCGCATCCCGTCGAGGCCGCCGTTCTCGGCATCGTTCCAGAAGGCGACCAGCGGATGGAGATAAGGGCCGTGCTGGAGGAAGAGGAACTTGGCGGGCGCATCCTGGGCGGGCGAGAGCTTGGCGGGCAGGAGCGGGCCGAGGGCCGGATCGTTGTTGTAGGCTTGGATGTCGCTCTCCTTTCCCGGCACCAAGACGAGGCCGCCCCCCTGCTTCACATAGGCGGCCAGCGCCTCCGCATCCTTCGCCTCGAGCCGCCCCATCCCCGCCAGGAAGATGGCGTCGTATTGCGAGAGATTGCCCCGGCCAAGATCGGCCTCCGAGCCGTCGGCGACTTTCAGATAGTAGGAATCGCGCTGGTCGGGAGAGACCGGGGTGAGGGCATTGACCAGGAAGAAGCCGTCCTGGTCCTGCCGGGCGGCGGAGGGATCGGCCTCCACCACCAGGACGCGGACCTGCTCTTGCGCCAGGAAGGCGGTGCTGCGCTGGTTGTCGGCGGGCAGGCGGTCGGGCGGGATCGAGGCGGTCAGCGTGTGCGGTCCCGATTCGCCCACCCGGAGGATCAGGCTGGCCGTCACGCTCTGCCCCGGATCGATCTGCGGGATCACCGCCTCGGCTTGCGGCGGACTCTGGTCGGTCGAGACGCTGACCCGGACATCGTTCGCGGCGGAGGCGCCCCAGTTGCTCACCTGCACCAGGCAGCGCAGCGGCTGGTTGGCCACCGGCAGGCCGACGTCGAGCTTCACCGAGGCGATCGCCAGATTGTCGGTCATCCCGTCGCCCGCCGGGAGAAGATGGAAGCGGATATCGGCCTTCGATTGGTCGAAGAGCGCCTGGATCTCGGCGCTCTGGCGCCAGGCGCCCTCCTGGTCGTCGGTGAAGAGGAAGAGATCCTTCGGCTTCCCCGTCCGTCCCTTCAGCAGGTCGACGGCGGCCTGGATGCCCGGCAGGAGATTGCTGGCGCGGGAACCGGGGCCGCCCTCCTGCAGATTCCGGCGCAGGAGCGCGAAATCGCGGGTCGGGATCGGGACCGCCTTCTTCACCCGGTCGGAGACGAAGAAGAGCGCCGCTTCCGACCCGGAACCGAGCCCGTCGAGCACCTTCCCCGCCGCGTCGCGCGCCTGCTCGAAGGAAGTGGAGACGCCGTTGCTCATCCCCATGCTCATCGAATCGTCGACCACCAGCACTGCGTCGACCGGGCTGCCGGAGAAGACCGGGTCGCCCCCCTTCCAATGAAGGACGGGCCGGGCGAAGGCCAGCACCAGCAGCGCCACCGCCAGGCAGCGCAGCAGCAGGAGGAGGACGTCCTCCAGGCGGAGCTTCCGCTGGGTCCGCTGCATGGCCTCGTTGAGGAAGCGCATCGCCGCCCAGCGCACCCGCTGGACCTGGAATTTATTCAGCAGATGGACCAGGACGGGAAGGGCGGCCGCCGCCAGTCCCCAGAGGACGATGCCGTTGAGAAAGCCCATGGAACTTTTGAACCTTTAGCGCGCGGACATTCCCTGGCGGAAGACGAGATAGGAGGCCAGGGTGCTGCCCAGCGGCTGGCCGGTGTCGGCCAGCACATAATGGCAGCCGTAGCGGTGGCAGGTCTCCTGGATGCGGTGGCGGAAGGCGCCCACCGCCTTGAGATAGCTCTGCCGGAAATCGGCGGGCGTCGTCTTCAGCTTGCCCAGATTCTCGAAACCCTCGAACTCGACCGTCCCCTGGAAGGGAAACTCGAGCTCGTGGGAATCCATCACCTGGAAGACGATCACCTCGCTCCCGCCGAAGCGGAGCTGCTGCAGCCCCTTCTCGAAGGCCTCCTCGTCGTCGAAGAGATCGCTGATCAGGATGATCATGCCGCGCGCCTTCACGAGCTGCGCGATGTCCTTCATCACCGCCGCCAGGCTGGTCTTGGCGGTCGCCTGGAAGGAGGCCAGCCGGTCCATGATGTGATGGATCTTCCCCATGTTGTCGGTCCGGGTCATCGTCTCGCGGATCTCGGTGTCGCAGAGATAGAGCGCGGCGGCGTCCCGCTGCCCCAGGATGATATAGGCCAGGCAGGCGGCCAGCGCCTTGGCGTAATGGAACTTGGTGATCTTGCCCGAGCCGTAGTTCATCGACTCGCTGGCGTCGATCACCAGATGGGCGACGAAGTTCGTGTCCTGCTCGTACTGCTTGATATAATAGCGGTCGGTCCGGCCCAACACCTTCCAGTCGAGGTGCCGGGGATCGTCCCCGATGGTGTACTCCCGGTGCTGGGCGAATTCGATCGCGAAGCCCCGGAACGGCGAGCGGTGCTCCCCCACCCGATAACCTTCCACCACGCCGCGCGCTAGCAGCCCGAGCGCCTCGCCGCGGGCCACCGCGTCGGGGTCGAGGAAGTCGTGGCGGGAGGCGGAATCCATCGGCGGGGAGGGGAGATCGGAGGCGGGGAGCCGGACGGGGGCTGGGCTTGGGGTTAACCGAGCGGCTCGTTCTGGGGAATGTTCTCCAGCAGCTTGAGGACGACGTGGTCGGTGGTGATCCCCTCGCTCTGCGCGGTGAAGGTGAGGGCGATGCGGTGCCGCAGGATCGACTTCGCCACCGCCGCGACGTTCTCGCAGGCGACGTAGGTCTGTCCCGCGATCAGCGCGTGGGCCTTCGACGCCATGATCAGGCTGAGGCTGGCGCGGGGCCCGGCGCCGAAGCTGAGCCACTTGTTGCAGAAGTCGAAGGCCTCCGGCGTCTTGGGACGGGTCGAGCGGACGATCTTCTCCGCGTAACGGTAGACATGGTCGGGAACGGGAATCCGCTTCACCGTCTCCTGGATGAACATCACCTCGTCGCCGTTGAGCACGGGCTGCGGGATTTCCCCCTTCATCCCGGTCCCCATCTTCATGATGAGGAGTTCCTCCTCCTCCGTCGGGTAATCGACGTTGATCAGGAACATGAAGCGGTCGAGCTGCGCCTCGGGGAGGGGATAGGTCCCCTCCTGCTCGAGCGGATTCTGGGTCGCCAGGACGAAGAACGGCTTCGGCAGGTCGCGGGTCGTCCCGCCGACGGTGACCCGCCGCTCCTGCATCGCCTCGAGCATCGCCGCCTGGGTCTTCGGCGGTGTCCGGTTGATCTCGTCGGCCAGTACGATATTGGCGAAGAGAGGGCCGGGGAGGAACTTGAACTGCTTCTCGCCCGTCTGCGGGTCCTGGTAGATCACCTCGGTCCCGGTGATGTCGCTCGGCATCAGGTCGGGCGTGAACTGAATCCGGCGGAAACTCATCTGCAGCGTCTGCGCCAAGGTCGCGATCAAGAGCGTCTTCGCCAAGCCCGGCACCCCCACCAACAGCGCGTGGCTCTTGGTGAAAATCGCGATCATGATATCCTGCACCACATCGCTCTGGCCGACGACCACCTTGGAAAGCTCGCTGAGGATGCGGGCATAGGAATTCTTGCAGAACTCGATCGCCTGCACATCGTCGAGCGCGGGCACAGCCGCCGGCGCTGCTGGGGCGTAGACCACTTCCTCCGCTACAGCCGTTTCTTCCACACTGGTTTCCACACTGAGAATCTCTTCGTCGCCTGCCATCGTGTCCGCTTCCATATAGCTTTAGAATAGCTTTTAAATAGCTCTGAGGGTGCTCTGAGTTAACTCTGAATCCGTTGAATTTATTTCAAGGCCGATTTCCGCATCCAATCATCCGGTAACTGGCGGCCGATTTCGGAGTTCGCGCGATTTGTTTTTTTGCCGTCGATCAAGTTTCCAGGAAAACGAGTTGAAAATCGATAAAAAATTTCCTAAAAGTGCATAAATGGTGTTTAGTGATTTACTCGACACCGCCATGCCTGCATCCGAACCGAGGGATCTTCATATGCTAAAAAGATTTTTTCTTATATCAATAATTATGATGATCACGGTGCTGGTCTCGGCATCCGATCTTCGTGCGCAGGACGGTTCCGCCGCCGCCTCCTCTCCCGCCGCCCTGGCCGAACGGAGCCAGGTCGCCCAGGAAGAGGCCCAATCGTCGGCCTCGCAGATCGAGGACCAGATCGCCAAGATCAACCAGACCCTCCGCAGCAACGGCATCGACGAGGCCCAGATCCGGGGGATCGACGCCGCCCTCCACGGCATCAGCGATCTTTCCTCGAAAGACATGGCCTCGGTGATCGGCACCCTCCAGGGAGTCAATACCGCCGGCACCGACAAGGCGCGGCAGGACGGCCTCCTCACCGCCTATAAGGGGCAGCAGGCGATCATGCAGAAAATCTCGGCGCTGATCGCCTCGATCCAGATCAAGGAATCGTCCGATCAGCTCCGGCTCCAGCTCCAGGACATGCTCCTGCGCCAGATCTCCAACCGGCGGCTCACCGCCGACCTGCAGAAGCTCAACCAGCCGGTCGCCTCCCTGAGCGAGCGGGACAAGGGGCGTCACGACATCGCTGCCAACGGCCAGACCTCATTGCAGGCCAACCTGACCACCGTCCTGAGCGAGCTCGACCAGCTGGTGGTCCAGCTCCCGCCCGAGACCGTCGATGCCTTCAAGCAAAAGCTCCAGGCCCTCCACACCGATCTCCTCCGCCAGTCCGCCCTCGCCGCGAACGACGCCGTCCGCACCGGCGCCTGGCCGGCGGCCCTCCAGAACCAATCCCAGTTGATGAACGGCCTCCTCGCCCTTTCCGAGCTGATCGATACCTCCGGGACCGCCGCCAACCTCGCCCAGGCCGCCCAGGACGGCGCCCGCCTCCTCGACGCGGAAAAGAGCCTGCTGGGCGACGCCGCCAACCGCGCCGACCGGCAGGTCGATATCGAGGACCGCACCCTCCTCGCCTCCCTGCGGCTGCAAAGCCTCAACGCCATCGCCGCCGGCAAGCTGGCCGCCGCCGACCAGAGCATGGAGGTCATCCGCACCGGCGCCGACGCCAAGGCCGCGACGGCGGCGGGACAACAAGCGATCACCTCCCTGCAGCAGGCGCTCGATCTCCTCAAGCAGCAGGCCGAGGACGTCGCCAAGGCCCAGGCCCTCACCCCGCAGCAACGCCTGGACCAGTTGCAGGCCCTCGCCACCCAGGTCGCCCAGCAGCAGGCGGCGGCGCAGAATCCCGCCCAGACCCCGCCCACCGCCGAGGACCTGGCCAAGCTCCAGCAGCAGGCCGCCCCCCTCTCCCCGCAGGCCGCCGCCGACCTCGGCAAGGCCGCCGCCGCCCAGGCCAATCAAGCGGTCCAGGCCGCCAACCCGGCGAACAATCCCGCCAATCAAGCCGCCAACCAAGCCCCCGGCGCCCAAACTCCCCCCACCCCCGCCAACCCGTCCGATCCCAATAGCGCCGCGCAGCAACTCGCCGCCGCCCAGGCCGATCTCCAGCAGCAGATCGCCCAGGCCCAGGCCGCCGCCGCGCAGGCAAACCAGTTGGCCCAGGCCCAGACCGCGCTCCAGAACGCCAACCAGCAGGCGGCCCAGGCGGCCCAGCAGATGCAGACCCAGGCCGGTCTGCCCAACGCGGTGAACCCGCTCCTCGCCGCCGAGAAGGCCTTGCAGGGCGCCCAGCAACAGCAGGGCCTGCCGGACGCGGCGCAGCAGGCGATGACCCAGGCGGCCCAGGCGGTGCAGGGCGCCATCCTCCAGGCGGCACAGGGCAACCAGCAGGCGGCCCAGGCCGGCACCCAGCAGACCCAGCAGGCCCTCGGACAGGCCCAGGCCGCGCTGGCCCAGTCGCAGGGACAGGGTCAGGGCCTCGGCCAGAACCCCGGCCCGCCCTCGTCCGCCGAGAGCCAGATGGCGCAGGGCCAGACCTCTCCCACCAGCCAGGATTCACCCCAGACCACCGGCCTCTTGGGCGGCGCGGGCGCCGATGCCGCCAACGGCTCCGGCCTCGCCGTCGGCAAGCTGACGCCGAAGGATCGCGAAGCCATCGCCTCGATGCAGGGCACTAAGACCCCGCCCGAATTCGCTCCGATGGTCAGCCAGTATTATAAGAATCTCACGGATGGAACCGCGCGCTGATCGCCGGCCCGGGACGCTTTCCCGGCGCCGATTGGGTGGACGTTCGTGGCTGGGGGCGGCCTTGGCCCTGGGGCTCTGTGCCGCCATTGCCATTGGCCCGGCGGGGTCGGCCCTCGCCGACGAAAACGCCTTCTTCGGCAAGGAGACCACCAGCCAGGCGGCGCTGATGGGGATCTTTTACGATCTCAAGCAGACCCAGCAGCACGCCCCCACCGGCGTCGACGTCAACAGTTACGGCACCGTCCTCGACGAATTCGTCTCCAAGGGCTTCGACGAGGGCGTCCTCAACCAATATTACCGCGCCAGCAAGCCGATGTACACCACCCAGATCTACATCCCCGTGATGTCGGCCAGCGAGGCGCCCAAGGCCTTCAACGTCGAGAAGATCGTCAAGCCCTCCCGCTGGGTCATCCACTACAAGGCCCAGGTCCTTCCCCCCGAGGATGGCACCTACCGTTTCCTCGGCTATTCCGACGACGTCATCTTCGTCGCGGTCAACGGACAGCTCGTCCTCAACGGCAGCCGCGAGAGCTTCAACCGGCTCCTCAAGAAGACCAACTGGCGCCCCTCCGAGCGGATCGCCGAATACCCCTCCGGCAACTCCCACCTCACGGCGGGCGATTGGATTCCCCTCACCGTCAACCAGCCGATCGACCTCGACATCCTCATCGGCGAGCATCCCGGCGGCCAGTTCTGCGCCTTCCTCCTCTACGAGAAACAGGGCGCCTCCTACCCCGCTTCCACCGGCCCCAAGCCCCACCCGGTCCTCCCCCTCTTCCAGGTCGCCCCCTACGACGGCGTCCTTCCCGCCAAGGAGGGGGCCGAGGTCTCGATCAATCAGGAATTTTGGAAATGCCTCCAGTAAGTTCGAGTTTCGCCGCGCACCCTTCGTCGCCCCAGAAAATGAAAAACAGATCTTCCCTCCTGCTCGCCTCGCTGGCCTTGGCCTGCGGCGCATTTCTTTCCTCGCCGCTCCGGGCCGACGGCCTCCACGTCGATCTCTCCGTCTTCGACAACCCGACCAACGCGCCTTCCGCCACCCCCGGCGCTCCCGGCGCGGCCTCGAATGCCGAGGGCGGCATCCCCGCCGAAATGCCCGACGGCTCCAAGAACTACCCCCTCAACATCGTCGCCCCGAACTCCACCTACGCCGCCCCGGCGGGCTTCGTCAACCTGCCGGTGGCCGCCTTCCACACCGTCGAAAAGGAAACCTGGAAATTCGGCCCCGGGTACGTCCTCACCTTCGATTCGGTCGATAACTACGATCTGGCCCAGGCAGCCAATCCGCTGGTCTGCGGCGGCATCTTCGTCGCCCAGGGCAAGGACAGCGCTTTTTCGATCTCCGGGTTGAAGGCGGGGGACAAAGTCACCGTCTACGCCATCTGCGGCTGGAACGGTCCCGACCGGGGAGCCTGCCTCTCCCTCGGGCCGACCGGGAGGATGCTCGCCACCGAAGGCTCCAACTACAGCGACACCGCGCCGGGGACGAAGCCGGTGCTCAAGGACTTCGTCAAGATCGGCACCGTCACCGCCGACGACAGCGGTACCGTCACCGGCAAGATGAGCTCGGTCGATGCCGCCGAAGGGCAGCTGGGCGGGCTGGTTATTAACGTGCTGTCGAATTGAAGAGACGCGCGCTAGGTGCGGCTCGATAGGTCGCGTTCTTTTGGGGCTGCCGTCCTTTCCTATGGGAACTACATGCGCTAACGCGCGGACATTGCCCACTGGGAGAACGCACGCGCGTTTCGTGGAAGCAATTTCAGTAGGACACTGCTTCCGCGAAGCGTGCGCGGGTCTATTGCTCGTCCGCCGGAGGCGGACTCGGGGGTCAAGGGGGGCGACAGCCCCCCTTGAAGCGGCCTCACCAACTTCCCCCTTGCATCCCGGGCCGCCCGCAAATCAGCGCGTTAGATCTGCTGACGACATTCTCCACCTGAAACCCAAGAGCCCGCTCTCCCGCGCCTCCGCGTCCGGGCAGGGGCCAAGGGGCGGCAGCCCCAAAAGAACGTGACCTATCGACTTCGCCCGCCCCATCATCCCCCCAAAGGTTACTCAGTAAGTAACAAACGCTTTACATTACACCCGAAGATATCTATGCAATTAACTGCACACATAAGCCCTGCTTTCCCCCACTTTCCCCTCCTATGAAACTCCCCTTTCTCGAAAAATTCGGCTTCGGCCTCGGCGATACCGCCAGCAACTTCGTCTGGGGGACGATGACCTCGTTCCTCCTCTTCTACTACACCGATATCTTCGGGATCTCCGCCGCCGCGGTGGGGGCCCTCTTCCTCTTCGCCCGGGCCTCCGACGGCGCGGTCGATTTCTTCATGGGCGCGATCGCCGACCGCACCGAGACCAAGTGGGGGAAATTCCGCCCCTACCTCATCTGGATGTGCATTCCCCTGGCGGTGATCTTCGTCCTCACCTTCACCACCCCCGATTTCAGCATGACCGGCAAGATCGTCTACGCCTGGATCACCTACAACCTGCTGATGATCCTCTACACCGCGATCAACATCCCTTACTCGGCCCTCTCCGGAGTGATGACCGACGATCCCCTGGAGCGGACCAGCCTGAATTCCTACCGGATGGCGATGGCCCAGATCGGCGGCCTCCTGGTCAACGCCCTCACCCTCCCGATGATCGCCTACTTCGGCCACGTCGATCCGGCGCTGAACAAGACCGTCGACCACGCCATTTTCCAGGCCCAGCAGGCCCGGGGTTACCAGATGGCCGTCGTCGTCTTCTCCCTCGCGATCGTCGCCCTCTTCCCGATCACCTTCCTCACCACCAAGGAACGAATCCATCCTCCTAAAGAACAGCGCACCCGGCTCCTCGCCGACCTGAAGACCCTCTTCGCCAACCGCCACTGGGTCGTCATGTTCATCGGCGGCATCTGCGGCCTCACCTTCGGCATCATCCGTTCCGGCGCGATGATCTACTACTGCAAATACTACCTCGGGATGGCCGACCAGAAGGTCAATATCGTGAACCTCTTCTCCATGGACGAGATCAGCTTCTTCCTCGTCCTGGGCAGCCTCGGCTTCATCGTCGGCGCCGTCTGCACCCGGCTGTTGGTCCGGGCCATCGGCAAGAAATACTCCTACATCGTCACCGAGTTCGGCCTCGCCGCCTTCTGCGCCGTCTTCTACTGGATTCCTCCCGACCAGACCGGGACGATCCTCGCCCTCCAATTCGTCAGCAACATCGTCTTCGGCGCGAACGCCACCCTCTATTGGGCGATGATCGCCGACACCGCCGACTTCTCCGAGTGGAAGTTCAAGGTCCGCACCACCGGCATCATGTTCTCCGCCACCACCTGCTCGCAGAAAGTCGGGCTCGGCATCGGCGGCGCGCTGGCCGGCCTCCTCCTGAACGATTACGGCTACGTCGCCGGCGCCGTCCAGACCGCCCATGCCAATCAGGGCATCCTCCTCATGGTCAGCCTGATCCCGGCGGCGGGCTACTTCTTCATCGCCTGCGTCTATTTCTTCTACGGCCTCACCGAGGAACTCTGCCACACCATCCGCGAGGATCTCGCCCTGCGCCGCGCCGCCTGACTTTCCCCTTTCACCCCTCCCTTCCATGATCGCCCGCTCTCTCCTCTTCCTGCTTGCCGCGAACCTGGCCGCCGTCTCCTGCCGTGCCGATGCTCCGGCTGCGGCCGCGCCGACTCCGCCGCCGCTCCACTTCACCCGCTACCTCTCCGCCCGCGATGGCGAGGCCCGCCTCCAGGCCGTCCCGATTCCCGCCTCGGCTTCCGAGGGCACCGGCGAGGTCGCCTCGATCACCCTCGATCCCCGCATCCGCTACCAGCAGATCGAGGGCTTCGGCGGCGCCTTCACCGAGGCCGCCTCCTCCACCCTCCAAAAGATGCCGGCGGCCAAACAGGAAGAGATCCTCCACGCCTACTTCGATCCCGCCAAGGGCCTCGGCTACACCCTCTGCCGGACCCACATCAACAGCTGCGACTTCGCCCTCGGGAACTACGCCTACGACGAGCAGCCGGGCGATTTCGACCTGAAAAACTTCTCGATCGAGCGCGACCGCCAATCGCTCATCCCGATGATCAAGCGGGCCCAGCAGATCTCCCATAACGGCTTCAAGCTCTTCGCCTCGCCCTGGAGCCCGCCCGCCTGGATGAAGACCAACGGCGAGATGAACAACGGCGGCCAGCTCAAGCCCGAGTGCGCCGACGTTTGGGCCCGCTACTTCGTCCGCTATATTCAGGAATACGCCAAGGAGAACATCCCCATCTGGGGCGTCACCGTCCAGAACGAGCCCGCCGCCGTCCAGAGCTGGGACTCGTGCACCTACACCGCCGAGCAGGAGCGCGATTTCGTCCGCGACCACCTCGGGCCGACCTTCGCCCAGGCCGGCCTCGCCAACGTCCACATCATGATCTGGGACCACAACCGCGACCTCCTCTACGAGCGGGCCAAGGTCGTCCTCGACGATCCCCAGGCCGCCAAATACGTCTGGGGCATCGCGTTCCATTGGTACGTCTCGGACAGCTTCGACAACGTCCAACGCGCCCACGACGCCTGGCCCGACAAGCACCTCCTCCTCACCGAGGGGTGCCAGGAAGGCGGCCCGCACCTCGGCGAATGGGCGGTCGGCGAACGCTACGCCCGCTCGATGGTCGAGGACCTCAACCACGGCTCGGTCGGCTGGGTCGATTGGAACATGCTCCTCGACCAGGACGGCGGCCCCAACCACGTCGGCAACTACTGCAGCGCCCCGATCATCGCCGATGTGAAGACCGGCGAGGTCCACTACCAATCGAGCTACTGGTATATCGGCCAGTTCAGCAAATTCGTCCGTCCCGGCGCCGTCCGCATCCTCGCCGCCCCCACCAGCGACAACCTCGAGACCACCGCCTTCGTCAACCCCGACGGCCACCTCGTCGTCATCGTCCTCAACCGGAGCGAGCTCCGCATCCGTTTCGACCTCAAGTCGGGCGACCAGTCCGGCCGGGTCGATGCGCCTCCCCGTTCGATCCAAACTCTCGTCCTCAACTAATCCTTCAGACCTTATTTTATGCAGCTCCACCCCATCGACCTCGCGATCATGCTGACCTACGTCGGCTTCGTCATCGGCATCGGCTTCGCGCTCAAGCGCTACATGAAGACCAGCGCCGATTTCTTCCTCTCCGGCAGATCGATTCCGGCCTGGGTCGCGGGCCTGGCCTTCCTCTCCGCCAACCTCGGCGCCTTGGAACTGGTCGGCATGGCCGCCAGCGGCGCCAAATACGGCATCGCCACCTGCCACTTCTATTGGCTGGGCGCGATCCCCGCCATGATCTTCCTGGCCGTCTTCATGATGCCGTTCTACTACGGCTCGAAGGCCCGCTCCGTCCCCGAATATCTCAAGCTCCGCTTCGACGAACGGACCCGCTGCTTCAACTCCCTGACCTTCGCCGTCATGACCGTCTTCGCCTCCGGCATCTCGATGAACGCCCTGGCCAAGCTCCTCCACAACCTGCTGGGCTGGGACTACAACCTCAGCCTCTGGATCTGCTCCCTCGTCGTCCTCCTCTATGTCCTCAAAGGCGGCCTCACCTCCGCCATCTACACCGAGGTGCTCCAGTTCTTCATGATCGTCCTCGGCTTCGCCCCCGTGGTTTATCTCGGATTGAAAGACGTCGGCGGCTGGAAGGCGCTCAAGGGCATCCTCAGCGGCGTCTCCCAAAACCCCGCTTCCCTCGGCCTCAACACCCATACCTTCGCCCCCGACGCCTGGACCAGCGCCTGGAAGCCGGTCCTCGCCGGTCCCTCCGCCAACCCGATGGGCGTCGATCTCTTCGCCATCGTCTTCGGCCTCGGCTTCGTCCTCTCCTTCGGCTACTGGTGCACCAACTTCCTCGTCATCCAGCGCGCCATGGCCGCCAAGGACATGAACGCGGCGCGGCGGACTCCGCTGATCGCCGCCGTCCCGAAGATGCTCTTCCCCGCCCTCGTCATCCTCCCCGGCATGATCGCCGTCGCCCTCGCCTCCCTGGGCAAGGACGGCTACCGCTTGCCTCCCGTCATCCTCACGAATAGCGCTTCCGTCCAGGCCGTCACCGCGCTCAAGACCGATGCCGATCAAAAGCTCGCCCCCGAAACCGCCGTCACCGCGCTCGCCACCGCCACCGGCCACAAGCTCGACACCGCCAAGATCGCCGCCCTTCTCAACGACCAGGAAACCCAACCGTTGAGCGACACGGTTCTCCGCGACCGCCTCCAGGATGCCGTCACCGATACCGATTACGACGGCGTCATCCTTTCGTTGGTAAAAAAATATTGCCCCCCCGGTCTCCTCGGCCTCGCGTTGACGGCCCTGCTCGCCTCCTTCATGTCGGGCATGGCCGGCAACGTCACCGCCTTCAACACCGTCTGGACCTACGACCTCTATCAGGCCTACCTCGCCCCCAATAAGAGCGACGCGCACTACATGAGCATGGGCCGCTACGTCACTGTGGTCGGCGTTGTCCTCAGCATCGGCTGCGCCTACGTCGCCAGCAACTACGCCAACGCCATGGACATCGTCCAATTGGTCTTCGGCTTCGTCAACGCCCCCCTCTTCGCCACCTTCCTCCTCGGCATGTTCTGGGCCCGCGCCACCAGCCACGGCGCTTTTTTTGGATTGCTGGGCGGGACGCTCACCAGCGCCATCTTCCACGGCTGCACTCTCGCCGTCGGCAACGCCCCCGGCATCAAGGGCGGCTGGATCACGGTGGTGCAGACTTTCCCCAGCGAGATGGCCCAGAACTTCTGGCTGGCCAGCTTTGCCTTCATCGTCTGCTTCCTGCTCACCCTCACCATTTCTCTCGCCACCCGCCGCACCAAGAGCGACGAGGAGTTGAAAGGATTGGTCTACTCCCTCACCGAGAAGGTCCGCGAGCCGAACCAAGCCTGGTACGCCACTCCCGCCTTCCTCGGCTCCGTCCTCCTCCTGGTCTGCGTCCTCCTCAACTTCCTCTTCTGGTAAACCCCCGACAAAAAACCAATCCCATGGGTCTCGATATCCGCCTTCCGATCGGCATGATGTTTTCACTGCTCGGTGCCTTGCTCGCCGTCTACGGCCTCGCCACCGGCTCCGACGCCTCGCTCTACCACCGCTCCCTCGATCTCAACGTCAACTTCTGGTGGGGCCTCGTCCTCCTCGCCTTCGGCGCCGCCATGCTCTTCTTCGCCCTGCGGAGCCGTTCCAAGAAAAACGACTGACACCCCACCCCTATGCGCACCTCCCTCCTCCTTCCCCTGGCCTGGGGCCTCTCCCTGGCGGCCCTCCCCGCCCAGACCCCGCCCCCCTCCACCGCCCCGGCGCCCGACTTCGGCCCCAACGTCTTCATCTTCGATCCCTCGATGGACCCCGCCGACATCAAGGCCAAGTGCGATCAGGTCTACTCCAAGGAGGAATCGAACCAATTCGGCCGCGAGCGCTACGCCTTTCTCTTCAAGCCCGGCACCTACAAGAACACCCTCAACATCGGCTTCTACACCCAATTCTACGGCCTGGGGAAATCGCCCGACGACGTCACCATCGACGGCGAGATCCGTTCCGACGCCAAGTGGATGCAGGGCAACGGCACCTGCAACTTCTGGCGCGGCATCGAGAACCTTTCGATCGCCCCCGCCAAGAACGAGATGTGGGCCGTCTCCCAGGCGGCGCCCCTCCGGCGCGTCCACATCAAGGGGGGCATCAGCCTCTTCGATCCCTTCGAGGGCCCGATCAACTGGACCAGCGGCGGCTACATGGCCGACTGCAAGATCGACGGCGACATCATCCCCGGCTCCCAGCAGCAATGGTTCACCCGCAACACCGAGTGGGGCGCCTGGAAGGGCGGCGTCTGGAACATGGAATTCCTCGGGGTGGTCAATTCCCCGGCGGGCAGCTGGCCCGAGCAGCCGTTCACCACCATCGAGAAAACCCCCGTCATCCGCGAAAAGCCGTTCCTGACCATCGACGCCGCCGGCAACTACAGCGTCTTCGCCCCCGCCTTCAAGAAGGACAGCGCGGGCTACGGTTGGGAGGGCGACCAGCCCGGCGCCTCGATCCCCCTCGACCAATTCTACATCGCCCACCCCGAGAGCGACACCGCCGCCACCCTCAACGCCGCGCTCGCCCAGGGCAAGAACCTCCTGCTCACCCCCGGCATCTACACCCTCGACGAGCCGGTCAAGGTCACCCGCCCCAACACCATCGTCCTCGGCATCGGCATGCCCACCCTCTTCCCGCAAAAGGGGACCTCGGCGCTCGAAGTCGCCGACGTCAGCGGGGTCGAGATCGCCTGCATCCTCTTCGACGCCGGCCCGGTCTCCTCCCCCGTCCTCCTGCAGATGGGCGAGCCGGGCAGCAGCCAATCCCACGCCGACAATCCCAGCCTCATCGCCGATATCTTCTGCCGGGTCGGCGGCGCCGCCGTCGGCGTGGCCAAGACCTGCGTGATCATCAACAGCAACGACGTGATCGGGGACCACGCCTGGCTCTGGCGGGCCGACCACGGCGAGGGCGCCGGCTGGGACCTCAACAAGAGCACCAACGGCCTGATCGTCAACGGCAACAACGTCACCTACTACGGCCTCTTCGTGGAGCATTTCCAGGAATACCAGACCCTCTGGAACGGCGAGAACGGCCGCGATTACTTCTACCAATCGGAGCTCCCCTACGATCCCCCCACCCAGGCCGATTGGCAGCACGGCGGCGTCCGGGGCTGGGCCAGCTACAAGGTCGCCGACAACGTCAAGAACCACGAGGCCTGGGGCCAGGGCATCTATTGCGTCTTCAGCCAGGAAAACATCTACGAGGACAATGCCGTGGAGGCGCCCAACGCGCCGGGGGTCAAGTTCCACCACATCGTCACCTTCCGCCTGGGCGGAGCCAGCGACAACAGCGGCATCAACAGCGTCATCGACGGCACCGGCGCCGCCTCCACCAAGAAGGAGGCCAAGCAGGAAGCCCTCGAATATCCGGCGAGCTGAAACCTTCCCCGCTCCCGGCCCGTCTTATGAGCAAAACCTTCGCCCTTCTCCGCCTCTGGCCCTTGCTCCTGGCCGGAGGATTATCGATTGCCGGAGGGAGTCTTTCCCTCGCGGCGGACGCGCCCGCATCCACTCCGGCCCCAGCCGCCCCTCCCGACGAGGTCCGCAGCTTCCAGATCGGCAGCTACACCGAGATCAAGCTCGATGGCGCCGAGATCCAGGCTTCCCGGTTGAAAGTGGGGATGCAGGCCTACGTCACCGCCGATTCCTTCCAGAGCGGCTACGCCGGCAAGATCGACGCCCACGTCCCCGCGCATCAGCCCCCCGCCGATCCGAACATCAAGATCGCCTTCAAGATCCCCGACACCGATAAGCAATGGGTCGTCACCGCGGTGACGCCGAATTCGATCAGCGTCACCTTCAAGAAAAACGACTGGTAGAAACCGGCTACCGCCGCAGCAGCCAGAGAATCGCCGTCAGCACCAAACTGACCACGATCGAGGTCCCGATCGGCGCGAAGACCTGGAAGTGCTTCCCCTCCCAGCGGAAATCGCCGGGCAGCCGCCCCAGCCAATTCCCCGCCCCGGAGACGAAGAGAATCCCCGCAATCACGCTGATCACCCCCGCCGCGATAAGAAAAAAGCCGAGCTCGCGCATGGCAAAACCGGAGGGCCTTTCCCCTCAGCTCAACTCATACTTGAGCACGCTCAACGTGTAGAGCGCCGCCGTCTCCGAGCGGAGCACCAGATCGCCCAGCGAAACCGGCAGGAACCCGTTGGCCCGCGCCTCGCCGACCTCCGCCGGGGTGAAATCACCCTCCGGCCCGATCATGATCACCGCCTGGGTCAGCTTCGGATTGGCGGCCAGATGCTCGCGCAGCGTCTCCCGGATCGGCTTCGCCTCCGGCTGGAGCGAGCCGATCAGCTTCAGCGAGACCCCCTTCACCTCGGGAAAGAAATCGCGCGGCTTGCGCAGCGGCTCTACCTCGGGGAGCCAGTTCTGGCCGCACTGCTTGGCCGCCTCGATCACCGTATCGCGCCACTTGGCCACCTTCCCCTCCGCCTCGTCGGCCTCGGTGCGGGAAACCGCCCGGTCCGATTGCAGCGGCGCGATCGCCGAAACCCCCAGCTCCGTCGCCTTCTGCAGGATCAAGTCCATCGCCCGGGTCTTGGGCACCGCCTGGGCCAGCGTGATCCGAACCTTCGGCGCAGGGCTGCCCCCCGCCGTCACCCGCTGGAAATACCAGCGCTTCCCCTTCTCCTCGGTCAATTTGACCTTCCATTCCCGGCCCCGGCCGTCGAAGGCGGTCACAAAATCCCCCGCCCCATGGCGCAGCACCTTGCCGCAATGGTGAGATTCGGCCTCGTCGAGATGCCCGGCGTCGAGATCAGGGCAATAAAAGCGTTCCATCGGAGAATCTTTTCGCAATCCCCGGGCGATGGCAAGCCGCCTCTCCCCGCGCCCCACGCTTTACATTCCCCCACGCCGGTTTACGTTGATCCCAGGTGAAGGTCCTCGTAACGGGAATGATCGCCGGCATGGCCGATGCCGCCTATCTGCAAAAAGTCGTCGCACTCGGCAAGCAAAACGGTCGTGACATCAAAGTCTTCAACACGGTTGAAGAGTTCACCCGCGCCGGGAAGAAACCGCTGGAGCGTCTCCTCGGCACCACCGACTACGTCTTCGAGCTCACCCGCGAGCGCGAATACGAAAAGATCGGCTTCGAGATCGAGCGGCAGAAGCTCCAGGACGTCATCATCCGCGCCCCCGCCACCGTCGAGTGGAACCGGATCAACCGCAAGTTCAAGGACCAGCGGATCATCAAGGAATTCATCAACCCCGACGTCATCGTCACCCTGATCGAGGCCGAGTGGATCATCAAGCGGAAGCTCGAAACCCTCGACAACGCCGACCCCTTCCTCAAGGCCCTCAAAGACCGCAACCACACCCTCTACGAGATCCTCTCCTGGATGAACGAGGAGGTCTCCCTCTCCGAGGACTGGGCCCGCAGCATGGGCATCCCCCACTACGTCATCGCCGTCGGCGAGCCCGCCGATTGCCTCTACAAACTCGTGGTCCATCCGAAGCCGTGGGTCGTCTACGCCAGCTACTCGATGACCTACGCCACCCCCGAGAAGCGCCAGACCGTCCGCGACGTCATCAAGCGGCTCCGCGAATACGCCGTCGTCATCGATCCGGCCACCGTCGAGATCACCGGCGAGTTCGACAGCCAGGTCGACAAGGAAGTCATCTACGCCTACACCGTCCACCGCGACCTCCACTGGTACGTCGGCAAGGTCCACGCCGTCGTCGCCATCCATCCCTACCCCGAGCGCCCGCCCCTCTCCGCCGGAATGATGGACGAGCTCGGCCACGCCCGCGACTACATGAAATCGCGCTACATGATCTTCCCCAAAGGCTTCTCCCCCTTCACCACCGACAGCTACATCGAAAAAGGCCACCTCTTCGAGCAGCCCGACGAATTCTTCAAATACCTCGAGGAAGTCGAGAAGAAGGTCAAATTCACCGACAACATCCATCTCCAGGGGGAGATGGGGATTTGACGGAAATGTTGCGCGATCTTTGGAATCTGCAGATCGCTATAGGCGGGATGACCTTATTGACGATGACTGCGGGCGCCTTGGAGGCATCCGATACTTCTTTCACGCCGGGCGCCGATCAAATGATCTTGGCAACTCCCATCATCGTCCACGCCCGCGTCGATGCGGTTGAGGGAGGTGGCGCGTTCGATTTAGAGGGAGTAATCCATGACAATGGTTCCTATATCGAACGCACTGCTTCGCTCTCTGTGCTGAAAACGCTGAAAGGAGAGATCAAGCCCGGAGCAAGAATTTATGCCTTTTGGTGCGAAGGAGGAAAAATCCCGTTATCCCGGGCGCGATTGCAAAAAGGAGGTGACTATCTCTTTTTCCTTTCCGATGACGGAGGAGGAATGACGGACTCTCAAGGGAAGCCACAGACGGTTTACCGTCCCGTAGACCCCATCGTCGGCATTCTTCCCGGCGATCCGTGGATCGAGGATCTCATAGCGAACGAAATTCAATCGCCCCACTGAACCAAACAACAATCTATGCCCACCCAAAACCTGAACGAACTGATCGAGCACACCCTGCTCCGCGCCGACGCCACCCTGGTCGATATCGTCCGCCTCGCCGATGAGGCCAAGCAGCACCGCTTCCACGCTGTGGTGATCAATTCCCATTGGATCGCCGACATGCGCCGCCTCCTCAACGGTAGCGGGGTCAAGATCGTCACCGTCGTCGGCTTCCCGCTCGGCGCCATGCTCAGCAAGGGGAAGGCCGCCGAGACCAAGGCCGCCGTCGAGGCCGGGGCCGACGAGATCGACATGGTCCTCAACATCGGCGCCGCCAAGGAAGGCCACTGGGATTTCATCGAGCACGAGATCCACGAGATCGTCTCCGTCGCCCAGGGCCGCCCCGTCAAGGTCATCATCGAGAGCGCCGGCCTCACCCCCGCCGAGATCGTCGAGGCCTCCCGCCGCACCGTCGCCGCCCGCGCCCATTTCGTGAAGACCTCCACCGGCTACGGCCCCGGCGGCGCCACCGTCGAGGCGATCAAGCTGATCCGCGAGACCGTCGGCTGCCAATTCGGGATCAAGGCCAGCGGCGGCATCAAGGACCGCGCCAAGGCCGAGGCGATGATCGAGGCGGGCGCCACCCGGATCGGCACCTCCGTCGGGCCGATGCTGCTGGTGCCGTAACCGGCGTCTGGCTGGGGCGTCAGGCAGGTCACGTCCGCCCGCCCCTTTGCAAATCGCCGACTCCGGCTAACTTATATATTCCGATGCTCTTCAAAAACCGCCTCTTCTGGATCATCCTGGTCGGCCTCGCCCTGGTCGGCTCGATCTACGCCACCAAGTTTTTCCCGGAGGCCTTCCCCATCCTCTCGGTCGATCTGAAGATGGACCGGAGCGAGGCGGTGAAGGCGGCGCGGGACATCGCCGTGCGCGACCACTTCGGCCCGGCGGGCTACCGCGAGACCGCCATCTTCGACGGCGACAGCGACGTCCAGGACTACGTTGAGCTGGAGGGCGGCGGCAAGGACGCCTTCCGCGCCATGATCTCCGGCAATCTCTACGCCCCCTACCAGTGGATCGTCCGCCACTACCGCGAGGGCGAGAAGAACGAGGCCAAGATTTACTTTACGCCGCAGGGCGTCCCCTACGGCTTCAGCGAGACCATCCCGGAGAACCAGCCCGGCGCCGCCCTCACCTCCGACGCCGCCCTTGCCATCGCGCAGAAAATCGCCGCCGACGAATGGGCCGTCCAATTCGCCGACTACAATCCCCCCGAGCGCTCCCAGGAGGTCAAGCCCGGTGGACGGATCGACCACACCTTCGTCTTCGAGCGGCCCCAGCACATCGGCGAAGGCCGCTACCAGCTCACCCTCGTCGTCAGTGGCGACCGCCTCACCGAGCTGACCCGCTCCGTCAAGGTCCCGGAAGCCTTCACCCGGCGCTACGCCCAGATGCGCTCGGTCAACGATTCGATCTACATGGCCTCGTGGTCGACGGCGGCGGTCCTCTACATCATCGGCGGCTGCTTCATCGGCCTCTTCTTCCTCCTCCGCCAGCGCTGGGTCCTCTGGCGCGGAGCCCTGGTGGCGGGCGTCTTCGTCGCCTTGATGCAGGCGCTGGCCTCGTTGAATGGCCTCTCGCTGCAATGGATGGAGTACAACACCGCGCTCTCGCTCCACAGCTTCATGCTGACCTCGATCGTCGTCCCGCTCCTCACCCAGTTCCTCGAGGACACCCTTCTTTTTTCCCTTTCGTTCATCGCCGCCGAAAGCCTCACCCGGCGCGCCTTCCCCCACCACATCCAGATCTGGAAACTCTGGCGCCCCGAGGCCGCCGCCTCGCCCGAGCTTCTGGGCCGTACCCTGGCGGGCTACCTGGTAGTCGGGATCGACATGGCCTACCTCGTCGCCTTTTACATCATCACCGATCGCCACTTCGGCTGGTGGAGCCCCTCCGAGGCGCTGATCGATCCGAACCTCCCCGCCAACACCCTCCCCTGGTTCACCCCCATCGCCCAGGCCATGCAGGCGGGCACCTGGGAGGAATCGATGTTCCGCGCCATCCCGCTCGCCGGGGCGGCCCTGATCGGCGATGCCTTGGAACGGCGCGGGCGGAAGAACGCCCGGATCGTCATGCTCTGCATCGCCTTCGTCGTCCAGTTCCTCGTCTTCGGCGCGGGCCACGCCACCTACCCCGTCCAGCCCGCCTATGGGCGGATGATCGAGCTGATCGTCCCCTCGATCATCTTCGCCACGCTCTACCTCCGCTTCGGCCTCCTCCCCGCCATCATCGCCCACTTCTTCTTCGACGTGGTGATGATGTCGCTGCCGATCCTCGTCTCCTCGCTCCCCGGCGTCTGGTTTGATCGCGCCGGCGTCTTCCTCTTCACGCTGATCCCCCTCTGGATCGTGCTCGGCGCCCGCCTCCGCCGGAAGGCCGCGCCGCTCCCTCCCGAATTGCGCAATGCCGCCTGGCAGCCTGCCCCTCCCGGCGCCGCCGCCGTCGAGACCGTCCTCGAGACCGCCGCCCCCCTCCAGGAAAAGACCGTCGTCTCCTGGCTCCTGGTCGGTCTCGTCGGACTGGCGCTCTGGATCGGCTTCATCGACTTCCGCAACTTCGCCCCTCCGCTGAACCTCACCCGCGCCCAGGCCGTCACCTGCGCCCAGCTCGCCCTCCAGCAGCATCAGGTCACCCTCGATCCTTCCTGGACCATCCTCTCCTCCGCCGAGGTCCCCCGGGGCGAGGACGATTCCTTCGTCTGGCGGAACGGCACTCCCGAGCAATACCGGCTCCTGATGAACCGCTTCCTCCAGCCCCCCTTCTGGCAGGTCCGCTTCGTCCGCTTCACCGGCGACGTGGCGCGGCGGGCCGAGGAATACCGGGTCGATGTCACCCGCAACGGCGAGATCCTCGAATTCGCCCACCAGCTCCCCGAGGCCGCCCCCGGCGCCTCCCTCACCGCCGCGCAGGCCCAGGCCAAGGCTGCCGAAGTCCTCCGCACCCAATTCGGCGCCGATCCGGCCACCCTCCGCTCCATCGCCTCCGAGCCGACCCAGCAGCCCAACCGGGTCGATTGGACCCTCCTCTACGAGGACCCGGCTCGCTATCCGCTCAAGGCCGGGGAAGGCCGCTACGCCGTCTACCTGGGCGGCGACGAGGTGATCGCGGCCCAACCGCTCGTCTTCATCCCCGACGCCTGGAAGCGGAAGGAAATGGAGCGGAGCGCCCCCCTGGAAGCCTTCTCCACGCTCACCCGCTACATCCTCCTCGCCGCGATGGTCGCCGCGCTCGCCACCGCCCTGGTCGCCTGGAGCGCCCGCCGCTTCTCCGCGCCGACCTTCGTCCTCTTCTTCGTCGGCGTCGTCGGACTGCGGGTGGCCCAGCTGGCCAACGCCTGGCCCTCGATCGTGGCCGGGTTCTCCACCTCCAAATCGGTCCTGAGCCAGACCTTCTCCGCCGCCGGTGGCCAATTGATTCACGCCATCTTCGGGGCGCTCTCCATCGCCGCTGCCGCCGGCTACTTCCAGGGATTGCGCCGCCACCGGATCGCGCCTCATTCTCCGCTCCCCGCCCTGCTGGTCGGCACCGGACTGGCGCTCGCCTGGGTCGGCGTCCGCGCCGCCACCAGCGCGCTCGTCTCCTTCGATCCCCCCTGGGCCTCCTATATCGAGCTCGGCGCCACCTTCCCCTGGCTCTCCGGCGGAATCGCCCGGCTGGTCGATATCCTCTACACCACCGCCGAGTTCTTCTGGCTCCTCCGCCTCGCCGACGTCATCGTCGGCAAGGGCGGGCCGTGGCTGAAGACCGTCGCCGCCCCCGCCCTCCTCATCGTCGTCGGGACCACCCTCTACCTCGGCGGTGCCGACATCGACACCCTCGGCTCCTGGCTCCTCACCGGCGCGGCCTCCGGGTTGGTCGTGGCGGTCGGTTACTTCACCTTCCTGCGCCTCCACCGCGCCTGGCTCCCCTTCGCCTTCGGCCTGATCGGCGCCTTCGGCGCACTCAAGCAGGGATTCCTCGCCGCCTATCCCGGCGCGTGGGGAAACTATCTCGGCGCGACTCTCCTCATCCTCATCGGCTGGCTCTGGACCCAACGATTGATCGCCGACGAGCCGGAGTAATTACTGCTCCCATAGAGGCTACAGATCGACTCTGAGTCGGGGTCCAAGGGGGCGCAGCCCCTTTGCGTCGTACAAGGGTACCCCGTGCATCCCGGCCAGCCCGTAATCTACGCGTTCGATCTGTTGATGATACGCGCCACCTGAAACCCACGAGCCCGCTCTCCCGCGCTCCTCGCGTCCGCCTGGTAGAACAGACCCAGACTTGGCGAGTCCTCCCCGTCTTCGCAGGGGCCAGGGGCGCAGCCCCAAAGCTCAACCCACCGCCCGCGCCGCCGCCACATCGGCGGTGATCTGCGCCTTGAGTGCGTCGATCGACTCGAACTTCCGCTCGTCGCGCAGGAAACGGAAAGCCCCCACCGCCAACGCCGCGCCGTAGATCCGCTCCGAGAAATCGAGCAGGTGAACCTCCAGCACTGGATGCCCGTCCGGCCCGAAGGTCGGCTTCGATCCATAATTGGCGACCGCCCGGAGCATTCGCCCGGCCAGCTCCGCCCGGCAGGCATAGACCCCGGGCGGCGGCAGCAACTGCCCGATCCCGCCGAAATTCGCGGTCGGAAAGCCAATGCCCGCGCCCCGCCCGTCGCCCGCCGCCACGATCCCCTCGATCAGGTACTCGCGGCCCAACATCTCCGCCGCCTCGGCGAAATTCCGCGCCGCGATCGCCTCGCGGACCCGGGTGCTGCTGATCGGCTTCTCCTGGAAATGAACCGCCTCGATCGTCTCGGTCGAAAAACCGTGGCCCGCGCCATAGGCGTTGAGCGTCGCCGCGTCGCCGCTCCGGCCCCGGCCAAAGCGCCAGTTCGGCCCGATCGCGACCCGCTTCAGGCCGGGAAAGATCCGCTTCAACTCCGCGAGGAATTCCTCCGCCGAGAGTTGGCGCAGCGCGGTATCGAAACGAACGGTGAGGACTTCGGGAATCCCGGCCACGCGGATCAGCCGCTCGCGTTGGGCGGCCGTGGTCAGGCGGGGAGGGGCCTTCTCCGGCGCCACCACCGCCAGCGGATGAGGCTCGAAGGTGAGAGCCGCGGCTCCCTCGGGGCCATCCTGCTCGAGAATGCGCCCCAGAATCGCACGATGCCCCAGATGAACCCCGTCGAAGACGCCGACCGCCACCCCCGTCACCCGGGGGCGCGGCGCCAAGGCGGAGATCGATGTTCCCTCAGTTTCCATACGGAGGCCGCTTCCCATCTATCGCAGATCCTATTGCCGCCGCAGCCGCGAGACCTCGGCCAGGCTGAGGACATATTTCTGCAGTTCGCCCGCGCCCGAGAGCGCGTCGAGCGTCTCCCAGGAACTGGCTTTATCGAGCGAGAAATTGCCCGAGCGCAACCGGCTCAGCTCGACCAGATGGCCGCCGCAGCCCAGCTCCGCGCCGATGTCGTGGCAATAGGTGCGGACGTAGAACCCCTTGCTGCAGGTCAGCTCGAAATCGATCAGCGGCACCTCGATCTTCTTGATCGTATGTTTGTAGATATGGACCAGCCGGGGCTCCCGCTCCACCGTCTTGCCGGCGCGGGCCAGCTTGTAGAGCGGCACCCCGTCCTTCTTCAGCGCCGAGACCATCGGCGGAATCTGGTAGAAATCTCCGGTGTATTTGGCGAAGACCGCCTCGATCTGCTCCGTCGTCAGCTCCGGGACCGGCGCGGAGGAGATCACCACTCCCTGCGCATCCTGGGAATCGGTCGCCTCGCCCAGCTTGAGCCGCCCGGCATAGACCTTGTCCTCCGCCATCAGCAGATCCTGGATCTTGGTGGCGCGGCCCAGCACCAGCATCAGCAGCCCGGTCGCCGCCGGATCGAGCGTGCCGCAATGGCCGACCTTTTTCAGGCCGAACTTGCGCCGCACCCGGTCGACCAGATCGTGCGAAGTGGGGCCCTTGGGCTTGTCGAGAAGAAGAACGCCGTCGATTTCCATGATGATATAGGGGTGTAAAAAAAGGGGGGGTAAATGAACCGTGAGAACCGGAGGGCGAACGGACGCCTTACGCGGTGAAAGGCTGCAGCGCCGCCTCGATCTCGGCCAGGAGCTTCCGTTCCAGCTCTGCGGCGGGCAGCGAACTGCGGATACCCGCCGCGAGGCGATGGCCCCCGCCGCCGAATTTCGCCGCGATCGCGTTGACGTCGATCTTCCCCCGCGAGCGGAGGCTGGCCCGGGTCACCCCCTTGTCCAGATCCTCGAGCATGAAGGCGACCTCGACCGTCGCCACCGTCTGGAGCTGTTCCAGGAAATTTTCAACCTCGTCCGAGTGCGCCCCCGTCTTCGCGTAGAGATCCTGGGTGAGATGGTAATAGGCCACCCGGTTTCCGCAGGTGAACCGGCTCGCTCCCAGCACCTCGCGCTGGAGATTGAACCGCTCCACCGAAGACGATTGGTAGCAATGCTGCGACGCCAAGGCCGGATCGGCCCCCAGCGTCACCAGATCGGCGGCCACCTCGAAGGTCCGCGCCGTCGTCTGGCGGAAGCGGAACGAGCCCGTATCGGTCATCAGGCCGACGTAGAGATTGACCGCCGCCTCGGGGGGACAGGGATAATCGAGCGCCTCGAGCAACTCATAGAGCACCTGGGCGCTGGCAGGGCTTTCACCGTCGATGATATTGATCTTCCCGTAGCCGGGATTGCTCGCGTGATGGTCGAGATTGAGATCGGGCACCCGGTTCCAGGCCAAGAAACTCTCGCCCAGTCGCTCCCTCGTCGAGGTGTCGACCGCCAGGATCGCCGTGTCGGCGGGCGGGGCAAAGGCAGGCGTCCGCTCGATTAGCTCCTTACCCGGCAGAAAGAGATAATTCCGGCTCAAGCCGTCCTGGCTATAGACCACCGCCTGCTTCCCCAGCGCCCGCAACACCAGCGCCAGCGCCAGCGAAGTCCCGTAGGCGTCGCCATCGGGACGGATATGGGAAAGAACCACGAACGACCGATGGGCATGGATCAAGTCCTTGATTTGGCTCAACGCGTCTTTCATTCGGTCTCTTTTCCTCGCAATCGCGAGCGGTCAAGTCTGCGCCGGGCGCCCGCAGGAATCAAGAGCTCAAAATAGGCTTGGCCCCCGCCCATCCCCGGTCCTACGCTAACCTACCCCATTCCCATGGCCGCACAAACGCCCCCCCCCTCGCCCGCCACCCCACCCCCGGTCTACGCCCCCAGGGGACGCGGCTTCTTCTCCCTCGGCGGACTGATCGATCTCCTGGTGCTGTTGGCCGTCGCCGTCGCCTCCGCCCTCACCGCCCTCCATTTCATCCTCCCCAAGCAGCTCGTCGAGGTAAACACCCCCGCCGGCCCCCTCAGCCACCTCGACGACCCCCAGCCCGCTGCGCCTGCCCCCTCCGGCGACGCCCCGGTCCAGGTGGCACCCGTAACGCCCGCTCAATAGCGAGTGGGGCAAGGGAAAAGCACGCCCTTCCGTCCGGGATTGTTTTCTTGACGAAATAAAGTTCGTGAAGCATATTGTTTCACAATGAAGACAGCCACGGTCAGGGAGGTGAGGCAGAACTTTGGGCAGCTCCTTTCGTGGATCAATTCCGGCGAGGAAGTGACAGTGACCATGCGCCGTAAGGCCGTGGCCCGGATCGTCTCCGTCCCCCCCGTCTCCTCCGCGAAGCCCCGCTGGCCCGATTTTCAGGCGCGGCAGAAAGCCCTCTTTGGCGAACGAGTGCTGGCCGAGAGCATCGTTGACGCCGAGCGGGAGAGTTATCGATGGTAGGCTATGCGGACACGGGTTTCATCGCGTCACTCTATCTGCCCGAAGCCACCAGCACCCGGGCCATTGCGGCGGCGCGTCGGCTAAAAGAAGCGCTGCCGGTCACGCCGTTGATATTGCTCGAATTTCGCAACGCCCTCAATCTCGCCGTGAAGCGGGGAGGGATCGATGGCGCGGAACGGGAGACGATCTGGCGAACCTTCGAGGGAGACCTGGCGGACGGCATCTTCGTCCATGCGCCCCTTTCAACTTCCGAGGTCTATCGCAAGGCCCGGGAACTGTCGGATCGCCACACCCCCAAAGTCGGCACTCGAAGCCTCGACCTGCTCCATGTCGCCGCCGCCCTGACCTTGGGAGCCAAAGAAATGTTCACCTTTGACGAGCGGCAAGCCAAAGCCGCCAAAGCCGAAGGGCTGAAGATCAAACCCTAACCGACCCTCCCCCACACCCCCACCGCCCCCTGTCCCGCCGGAATATCCTCCGGCGCCGCCACCGGCACTGCTTTCCACGTCCGCCCGCAACGCCGTGCCGCCGCCTCGGCAAACGCCTCCAAATCTTCCACGGCAAGTCGCTCGCAATTTGTCGAGAGCAACAGATGCCCGCCCGGCTCGACCAACGGCAAGACCTGCGCCGCCAGCTCCGGCAGCTCATCCTCCACCCGGAAGACCTTCCCCTGCGCATTGCGCGAGAACGTCGGCGGATCGAGAATCACCGCGCCAAACCGCTGCCCCTTCGCCGTCTGCCGCCGCAGCACGTCGCGGACATCGTCGGGCCAGAAGCGATGCTTTCCTTTTTGGGCGATCCCGTTCAGCTCGAAATTCCCTCGCCCCCATTCCAGCGCCCGCTTCGCCAGATCGACGCTCCAGGTCTCCGCCCCCGCCGAGGCCGCCACCACCGAGAACGAGCAGGTATAGGCAAAGCAGTTCAACACCGTCGCCGGCCGCAGCTCCCGCAGAAACCGCCGGTTCTCCCGCTGGTCGATGAAAAAGCCATTCGAATACCCCGCGCCGAAATCGATCTTATAGCGGAGCCGCAACTCCGAGCAGACCATCTCCAGCGGTAGCGCCGGATCGCCCGCCAGCAGCGTATACTTCTCCGCGCCCGGATTCTGCTGCAGCCGCTTCACGAAGATTCGCGCCGGGACGAAACCCTGTTCCGCCGACCACTTCTCCAGATCGGCCCGCAGCGCCTCCGCCTCATCGTCGCGCCGCAGCGCGAAAAGGACATCGTCCCCATAGCGCTCGATCGAGCTTTCCGGGCTGCTGTAAATGCGGTGCAAGGTGGTCCCCTCGGAGGAAAACCGTTCCAGCGCCGCCCCGTCGATCCAGAGGTCGTTCATAAAAAAGAAAAGAAGGGGAGGGGAGTGCGCGGGATGCGTGAACCGAGCCTAGAGCGTCGGCACCGCCGCCAGCAGCTTGCGGGTATAGTCGTGCTGCGGATTGCGGTAAATTTCCTCGGCGGAGGCCGCCTCGACGATCTTCCCCTGGTTCATCACCAGCACCGTGTCGCTGAGATGTTCCACCACCGCGAGATCGTGGGCGATGAAGAGATAGGTCAGCCCCAGCGTTTCCTGGAGATCCTGCAATAGATTGATGATCTGCGCCTGGACCGAGACATCGAGCGCGCTCACCGGCTCGTCGCAGACGATCAGTTCGGGCTCGACCGCCAGCGCCCGGGCGATCCCGATCCGCTGCCGCTGCCCGCCGCTGAACTCGTGCGGATAGCGGTCCAGATGCTCCGGCTTCAGCCCCACCTGCCGCAGCAACTCCGCCACCCGCTCGCGCCGCTGGTTCCGGTTCATGGCCGGAAAATGAATCTCCAACGCCTCGCCGACGATCTCCAGCACCGGCAGCCGGGGATTGAGCGAGTTATAAGGGTCCTGAAAGACCATCTGAATCTTCTTCCGGTAGGGCAGGAACTCGGCGGGAGTCAAATGGGTGATGTCGTGCCCGTCATAGCGGATCGTCCCGCTCGTGATCGGCGCCAGCCGGACAATCGCCCGTCCGATCGTCGTCTTGCCGCTCCCGCTCTCGCCGACCAGCCCCACCGTCGTCCCGCGCGGAATCCGAAAGGAAACCCCATCGACCGCCTTCACCTGATCGACCGTCCTCCGCAGCAGCCCGCCCAGCACCGGATAATGGACCTCCAGGCCGACCGCCTCGAGGAGGATGGGAGAAGTATCGGAAGAAATTTGAGAATCGCTCATGAGAGACTAAGAAAGCGTCGAGTAATCGATCGTCGTCAACCGCTTGGTATTGCCCCCCAGCCGGGGCACACAGGCGATCAGCGCCTTCGTATAGGGATGCTGTGGATTCTCCAGAATCTCCGCCGCCGACCCCCGTTCCACAATCTTCCCCCGAAACATCACCAACACCTCGTCGGCGAACCCCTTCACGATCCCGAAATTATGAGTGATCAGGACGATCGACATCTTCAGGCTCTCCTTCAGCTCCTTGAGCAATTCCATGATCTGCGCCTGGATCGTCACATCGAGCGCCGTCGTCGGCTCGTCGGCCACCAGGATCTGCGGTTGGCAGGCCAGCGCCATCGCGATCATCACCCGCTGCTGCATCCCGCCGCTCAGCTGATGCGGATAATCGCGGAATCGCTTCTCCGGGTCGCGGATGCCCACCTGCCCCAGCGCCCGGATCACCTCCTCGTTCACATCGCGCACCTGGGGCCGATGGAGCCGGATCGCCTCCGCGATCTGCGCGCCGACCGGGAAAACCGGATTGAGCGAGGTCGAGGGCTCCTGGAAGACATAGGCGATCTGCTTCCCCCGCAGCCGCCGCAGCTCCTCGTTCGAGGCCGCCATCACATTCCGCCCCTCGAAAAAAATCGATCCTCCCACCACGCAGCCGGGCCGGGGAGGGAGCAGCCGGGTCAGCGCCAGCGCCGTCACACTCTTGCCGCTGCCGCTCTCGCCGACGATCGCCACCGTCCGGCAGGCCGGCACGATGAACGAAACCTGATCGACCGCCCGGGTAGAGCGCCCCTCGGAGACAAAGTCGATCGAGAGATTCTCGACGCGCAGCAGATCGTGGAAGGTCGACATCGTATTTGAAACCCATACCGTGACGGGCCCCCGTAGTTTACCCACTTGCCAAACTCCGCCAAACCTTTTTAATCCTCCGATGCCTCCGCAGCCCCCGGTCAAGCAACATACCCTGAAGAAAGCCGTCACCGTCAAGGGGACCGCCCTCCACACCGGGAACAACGTCACCCTCACCCTCCGTCCCGCCGCCCCCGATACCGGCTACCTCTTCAAGCGGATCGACCTCCCCGACGAGCCCACCGTCTCCGTCCACATCGATCTCGTCCGCCAGACCGAGCGGGCCACCACCCTCGGCGAGGGCAGCGTCAAGATCCACACCGTCGAGCACGTCCTCTCCAGCCTGCGCGGCTCCGGCGTCGATAACGCCCTGGTCGAGCTTGACGCCAACGAGCCCCCCATCGGCGACGGCAGCGGCTCCCTCTACGTCAACGCCATCGCCGAGGCCGGCCTGCAGGAGCAGGACGCCTCCGTCCGCTTCTACGAGCTGCGCGAGCCCATCTTCATCGAGGGCAAGGACGGCGCCTACATCGCCGCCTGGCCCAACGACAGCTTCGAGGTCACCTGCACCAACGCCAACCATACCGGCAACTTCACCCAGTTCCTCCACTGGAAGGAAGACACCGCCAAGTTCCCCAAGGACCTCGGCCAGGCCCGCACCTTCGTCTTCCACGAGGAAGTCCAGCCCCTCATCGACAAGGGCCTCATCAAGGGCGGCAGCCTCGAGAACGCCATCGTCATCAAGGGCGATTCCCTGATCTCCCGCGAACCCCTCCGCTACCCCGACGAATTCGTCCGGCACAAGATTTTCGACATCGTCGGCGACCTCACCCTCTTTCCCCTCCGGCTGAAGGCCCACGTCGTCGCCGCCAAACCCAGCCACTCCCTCAACGTCGAGCTGGCCAAGGCCATCTGGAAACAATACCGAAACTACCTCTCCCAGCTCATGCCGGTCGAGAACATCCCCGTCGGCGAGGGCGCGCTCGATATCAAGGGAGTGATGAAAATCCTCCCCCACCGCTACCCCTTCCTGATGGTCGACCGCATCCTCCGCTTCGACGGCGACAACAAAGCCGTCGGCCAGAAAACCGTCACCATCAACGAACCCTACTTCCAGGGCCACTTCCCCGGCCACCCCGTCATGCCCGGCGTCCTCCAGATCGAGGCCATGGCACAGGTCGCCAGCATCCTCATGCTCCGCGAGGCCGAGAACGCCGGCCGCCTCGGTTACTTCATGAGCGTCGACAAGGCCAAATTTCGTCGGCCCGTCATGCCTGGCGACGTCCTCCTGATCGAGGTCGAGCTCACCAAATCCCGCTCCAAGATCGGCAAAGCCCGCGGCCAATGCACCGTCAACGGCCAGACCGTCAGCGAGGCCGAGATGGTCTTCGCCCTGATCGACGGCTAAAAGGCTTTAGTCCAGCCCGTCACACCCATTCTTCTTTCCCGCAGAGCCATGGCCATCCATCCCACCGCCATCATCGAGTCCGGCGCCCAGCTCGGCACCGACGTCGAGGTCGGTCCCTACGCCTTCATCGGCGCCGAGGTCCGCCTCGGCGACCGCTGCCGCGTCCAGCACCACGCCTCCCTCGTCGGCAAGACCGAGATCGGTCCCGACAACCACTTCCACCCCTTCGTCTCCATCGGCGGCCAGACCCAGGACCTCAAGTACGTCGACGAGCCCACCTACGTCCGGATCGGCCGGGGGAACTCCTTCCGCGAATACATGACCGTCAACCGGGGCACCGCCCCCGGCGCCGCCACCACCGTCGGCGACGAGAACACCTTCCTCGCCTACAACCACATCGCCCACGATTGCAAGGTCGGCAGCCGCTGCGTCTTCTCGAACAACGCCACCCTCGGCGGCCACGTCGTCGTCGAGGACCACGTCACCATCGGCGGCATGACCGCGATCCACCAATTCTGCCGGATCGGCCGCTACGCCATGCTCGGCGGCTGCACCAAGATCGTCCAGGACGCCCCCCCCTACTTCACCGCCGACGGCAACCCCGCCCTCGTCCGGGGCCTCAACCTCATCGGCCTCCGCCGCCACAACTTCCCCATCGAGACCATCCGCATCCTCCGCAACTCTTACCGCATCCTCTACGACGACGGCCTGAACACCACCCAGGCCTTGAAGAAGATCGAGGAGGAGTGCGAACTCATCCCCGAGATCAGCGCCATGCTCGATTTCATTAGAAACTCGGATCGCGGAATCATCCGCTAACGTCCTCTTGGGGCCGCCATTCCCATAAACGGCAGGCGATCCAAGCGGAGGTTTCCCAGGGCGCTCACGGCGCCGGATTGACGGTCGCAGCCAAAACAAACTTCTTCGCCACCGGGTCAAACTTCAACTGCCCCCGATGGGCGTCATACCAGCCGAGAATCTCGTCATCGGTTCCACGCGGAGCCGGCGTGAAATCGGTGAAGACCCCGCGCGCGCCCGCCTTCTGATACTCATCCGTCCCCTTCCGCAGCACCTGCTCCGCGACATCGAGCACATCGGGCTGGCCCAGCTCCGCCGCGATTGGAAACATCTGGCCCAATTCCGCCCCGCCCAGGGGCTGCGCCTTCTTCCACGCATCGGCCACCGTCCCGGCTAAATCGAAAGCGGGAAGATCGCGGATGGCGGGATAGAGAAGCTTGCGGTTCGGCCCCTTCACGAAGCGGGCCCGCAACGCCTCATAGGTCGCGGGATCCTGCAGCGCCCCGGCGGCCACGAACCAATCGATGTCCGAATAGAGGTCGGAGTAGCCGGTGGGATTGTTCACCACATTCACGATCAGGTCATGGGCATCCTTCTGCCAGCCATAGTGGTTGACCACCCGGATCAGGCTCTTGTTCGCGGGCAGGGCGCCCAGGACGAATTCCTTGTCCTCCGGTTGGGCTAGATCCTCGATCGCCTTCCGCAGGTAAGTGGAGGCGCCTGCTCCGCTATGGGCCAGTTGTTCCGTGAGAATATTTAGATGGCCCGGCCCGATCTTTTCAATCATCGCCACCTGGGGATCGTCATCCGACCAGCTGGTCTGCCAGCGCGAGGCGACGAAGATCGCGGTCAGATAAGAACGGGTTTGCACGTCATCCGGATTGTCCGGCAGCACGATCGCGGCCAGCGCCGCCGGATCGGCCTTCTCCGCCTTCCTGGGAATGGGGGGCAGCGTGAATTGGCCATCCATCCGGAAACCGTGAACCGTCACCGGCCGCGTGATCACCGCCAGGGGCACCAGCTCAAGGCGGACCAACACCGCATCGGCCAGCCACTCGGGCGTGATCGGCGCCGAAACATTCATTCCCCGCTCCTTGTCCGGGCCGAACGAAAGCCGGAAAGGGTGATTGGAAAGAATCGTCGTCGGAGTGCTGAAGAGGTCGATCGAGCCGGGGTTATCCCGCTGCAGGAAAGCTTCCCCCCGCTTGCGGTTGAGCAGGACATAGAGGACCCTTTTCGGGGCCAGTCCCGGAATTCCCTCCTCCGGGGGGCGGCTCCGGTCGAAGAGGAGGTGTATCTTCCGCTCCGTCCCCATCAGGTCGATGCCGTCGGGCTGCCGCAATACATCGGTGAGGATCACCCGTTCCGGGCCTTCATTCAATTGGGCGCCCTTCTTCAGCGGCATATCGGGCTGGGGCACCCAATGGGCGACCTCCAGATCGACCTGGGCCGAAAAATCGAACGGCGTGGCGGCGTCGCGGTCATAGTCGTTCGCCTCGATCGAAAAGAGATTTAGGCTCTGGGTGGCCTCGTTGTTCGCCCCTTGGGAATTCAGCAGCATCGCGCCGAGGGATCGTTCCACGGCCTCCCCGTCATTGATTTGCTGGGTGTTGGTGATCATGCCCGGATGGATCTTCTCCGTTCCTCCGCCGGGCAGAGAGATGGTCGCATCGATCCGCCGGACGCGCACCACATCGCCGGGAGGCACCCCCTCCGGCGCGAGGCTTCCGATGATCGATTTGCGCGGCTGTCCCCCCCGGATCGAGGCCTGGTCGTAACTGTGGATCGAGCCCACCAACGCCAGCTGGACAGGGCCGTCGTCGAAGGGTGTTTTCGCCAGCGGGGCCGGCTTGAGGAAATCCCAAGGCCAGAGGTGAGCGGACACCAGGGTCAACAGATAGGCTGCCGCCCCCAGCAGCGCCGATCGGCGCGTATTCCGCGTCAGATATTGATGGATCGCCACCCCGCTCCCCAGGGCGATGGTGAGGAGGGAAGTGATCACCCCCTGGCTGTAGGTCAGCGAAAGCTTGCTCATGGAGCTGAGAGCCCATTCCGGGTCCCGGAAGAGCCGAAACCAATACATCCCGGCGGCCAACGCTCCCGCCGCCAGCAGATAAACCGCGAAGACCACGGCAAAGCGGCCGAAGCTCGCGGTAAAGACCGCCAAAGCCATGAGAATGGCGATCCAGGAAAGATCGTTCATCAGCTTTTCGGCTCCGCCCAGGGAAATCTCCCGCAGCCCGGCGCCATTGGCCAGGAGCACGGCGCTCTGCGCCAGCAGCGGCAGGAGCAGCAGGATCAGCACAAAGCAACCCTTCGCCTGAAGCAGCTGTTGGCGGGAGAGGGGCCGGGTCAGCCAAAAGGCCGAGGTCCCCACCAGCGGCTCCTGCAGCACCAGCTGCGGCACCAGCACCAAAAGGATCAGCGAGCTGAGCAGCGGCAGAAACATCGCGGCTCCCGAGTAAAGGCCCAGCATCAGCAGATCGCCGGGCCGGGGCGTCCAGGCCGCGATCGCGAACTGCAGCAGAACCAGGAAAAACCAGAGCCCCAGGAGAATGCGCTGGCTGCGGAGATCCTTGCGGAAGTGATGAAGAATGAGATTCATGGTGAAGCGGCGTTAGGCTGTTAAGCGGTCAGGCAGTCAGGCCTTAAGGCGAAAGGTGCGGGCCAGGGAGAGGAAAATCTCCCGCAGCGGCAGCGGGGCGACCGTCGGCGCTGAGGCTCCGGGAAAGCAGGCGTGGATTTGGGAGGCGGTCTGCGCTTCCCCTTCGAAACGGCTTTCGACGAAGCGGACCGTATTTCCCGCCCGCTCCGGGTTCAGCCAACTTCCGGGCAGACCCGGGGGCAATCCCTCTCCTGGAGCGCCCGAGAACTCGACCGCCCGAAAGCGGGCCTGCAACGATTCGGTCGATTCGGAAAGATAGAGCTCCCCGCCGTTGAGGATGCCCACCTGGTCGGCCAGGCGCTCCACCTCGTCGATATCATGCGAGGAGAGGAGGACGGTCCACTTCTCCTGTTCGGAAAGCTCCAGCACCCCCCGGATGAATTCATCCCGCACCAGCGGGTCGAGGCCGCTGAACGGTTCGTCGAGCACCAGGAGCCTCGGGCGATAGGCCAGCGAGGAAAGGAGGGCCGCCTTCATCTTCATCCCCCGGGAGAGGTGCTTGAGCTTCCGGTCGAGCGGCAGGCCGAACTGCGCCAGCAGCCGCATGGCGAAGGCATCGTCCCAGGTGGGATAGAAAGGACGGCAATAGGCCAACAATTCGGCGATCGTGAAATCTTCCGGCAGGCTTTGGTTTTCCGAGACATAGCCGATCCGCGAAAGCTCGGCCGGCCCCAGCCGGGTCGAGGCGGTCCCCAGAATCAGGGCTTCCCCCGTGGTCGGCGTCAGGAGATTGAGCAGCATCTTGATCGTGGTGGTCTTCCCGGCGCCATTCGGCCCCAGCAAGGCGTAGATGCTCCCTTCCTCCACCCTGAACGTGAGATCGCGGACGGCTTCGGCTTTGCCGAAGCGGCGGGCGAGATGCTTGGTTTCAATGACGGCTTCCATGACGTTTCCCTCTTGTTTGTTTCGATTAGGAGAGACGCTTCCAGTGCTCATCGATGGCACCGTGCACGTCCCCCACTTCCAGGCGCAGTTTCTTCGCCTCCACCACCAGGCGTTCGATCTCCTCTCCCAGCAGCTCGCCGCGCTGGCGGCTGGTGGCGGCGGGAATGGCCCCGATCACCGTTCCCACCCCGGGATAGACTTCCAGGATTTTCTCCGCGACCAGCGCCGCCACCGCTTTGTGCGCGGTATTCGGATTGATGCGGAGTTCCTGGCTCAAAAGACGGACCGAGGGGAAGCGATCCCCCGGCAGGAGCACCCCCGAAATCACCGCCTTTTTCACGGCATAAACCACCTGCTCAAAGACAGGCAATCCAGGCCGAAGTTCGACGGAGAACGGGAGCATTCCAGGTGTCCTATATACCGTGGGACACTGGTTCCGTCAATCAAAAGGCGGAAGCTTTACCTTTTCTAAATATAGATCGGCCCTGGGCCGGTTAAACCGAGGCGCTTCCCTAATCACCCCAACCGGGCGCCACTCACCCCCACCCCGTTCTCCGACTCCGCCGCGATCCGCTGAATATGGGCCACGAACTCCGGGTCCTCCCCATGCAGCAGCTCCGGCAGCGCCTCGCGGAATTCCCGCCGCTGGCACCACTCCCGCATATAATCCTCCCACGATTGCCAGAGACGGGCCGTCTGGCGGCTCATCTTCACCTCGTAGACTAGGATGTACGATTGCTCGAAGAGCGCCACCAGGATGCCGAAGAGGGCGTATTGCCGCTCCTTCTGCTCCACATTCAAGAGCGGCACCGGCAAATGGGCCGCCCGCACAATCCCCAGATCGGAATGCCGCAGCGCCAACCCCAGGAAATCGCGGTACGAATCGGAGAGCTGCTGATAAATCTCCTCCTCATTGATCTGCCGCTCCTTCCGCCGCTCGAGCAGAAAGACCAGCGTCGCAAACGGAAACCCGATGATCGTCATGATCGCCGCCCACCCCTCCAGATCGCGGATAAATTCCTCTTTCATTTTTAATTGTCGTTTAGAGGCCCCTCAAAGCTTTTTCCGTCTGAGAACCGATAGTAATCCATCCCAGCTCCTCTCCCCATCATCTCACCCACTAAAAAATCGAAGCCGGGCTTGCCCCATTTTGAAGAAAATGGAGGCTGGTGATCGAAGTAACAAATCAACACGTTGGGATATTCTTGGTCGGTCCAAGCATGAAATTCCGCGTGAGTCGGAAGCCTGCTGTGACTATCGCGAAAAGCGACGACCCAGCTGGCCAAAGGCCGAAGATTGCCATCGACGAATGCCCTCTCTTGGCGTTTCTGCTCGGGAGCTATGATGAGGGCAATTGAACCATTGATGAGGATCAAAAGCGCCACTCCGGCTCCGATCGATTTGAGAACGCTCCAGCGTCGATAGCGATAAAAAAGAAAGGCGACTACCCAAGGTGAGCCGAACATGGCGAACAATCCTGCTCCCATAAAAAGAAGCAGTTGCCATTCTTCAGCATGCATAAGGAAGAGGGGGCCTAAAGCGCCATCTTGATCGCCTTCCGCCCCACAAAGCGATTCACCTCCGTATACCCCACCTCCCGGACCAGCGCCAACGCCTGGTCGAACGCATACCCGATCTCCTCCGGCTTGTGCGCATCCGAATTGATCAACACCGGGATGCCCTTGCGGAACGCCATCTCCAGAAACGCCTTGCTCGGATAAATCTCCCCCACCTCCTTGCGCAACCCCGCCGTGCTCACCTCGATCGCCGCCCCGCCGTCGCCGATCGCCTCGATCGCCTGCCGATAATAGGGCGTGAGGTCTCCTTCCGGAAGAATGCCGAATTTCTTCACCAGATCGGGATGGGCCAGGAAATCGAACAACCCCGAGCCCGCCATCCGCGCATAGGCCTTGAAATAAAGCTCCCACACCTCCGCCACCGGATGCTCCCCCCACCGCTTCAGATGCTTGGGGTTATCGACATCCCAATCGGGCGTGATGTAATGGACCGACCCGATCAGATAATCCCAATCGGCCTGCCGCGCCAGATGCCGGATATGATCCTCGTAACCGGGAATAAAATCGCACTCCAACCCCAGCCGGATCGGATAATCGGGCACCTCCCGCCGCACCTCCGCGATCATCCCCAGATAAGTCGTCAGGTCCTCGGGCGCCATCCGCCATTCGTCGAACTGGGTCGGCATCGGATTATGGTCCGAGAACCCGATCTCCAAAAGCCCCGCCGCCTGCGCCGCCCGCACATACTCCAGCGGTGTCCCCGTCGCATGATGGCACAAGGGAGTGTGAACATGATAATCGAAGAGCATCGTCCCCAATCTAGGGGCTATCGGGGATTAGACAAGAGCGGCTCCGTGCGGGGCGCGATGGGTCAAAACGTGAGGAACTCCCCGTATCCAGTCTTGACCCACTTTCACTCTTCCCCTCCAATTGCGGGCGTTGGTGTGGCGCCGGGAAATCGGGAGAGGACAAAAAAGGGACCATAGATTAATCAAGAGTTTCGTTCCGTGGTGCATCGCGCGGATATCTCTCCACGAAACCAATCGAACAGCCATTTATCCTATGAAATACTATTACGCGGATGCCTCCAACAATCCCGTGGGACCCTATTCCCTGGAGGATTTGCACGCCCTGAACATCAACGGAGTGGTCACCCCGGAAACCTATGTCTGCGTCGAGGGCGGCAATTCGTGGCAGCCCTATCGGAACCTGCAGATTGCGAGTACGCCCCTTTCCTCGGCGGCCCTGCCGATGACTCCGCCTCCCAGCCAATCGAACCCCAGCCGCGTCAGCGTCGGCAATGCCATCTTGTGGTTCTTCTGCTGCCTGCCCATCGGCTTCACCTTTTGGGGCCAACCGGCCAAGGGCTGGATCTGGGTGCTGATCTCCCTTTGCACCGGCGGAGCCGGGGGACTGGTCGCGATCGTCGACTATTGGATGTCCTATTCCGCCCAGGAAAAGCGAAAGCTGGGGCCTTGGGAATATTTTCCCAGATGAAGTTCCGGGCCGCTCATCTGGCCGTCGCGATCCTGGTTCCCTTATTATTGGCCCTGACGGAACTGAGGGTCATCCCCCTGCCGGTGATCGAATGTCCCTTCGAGCAATATCTGGGGATCCATTGCCCCATGTGCGGCACCTCCCGGGCCTGGCGCTGCTTTGCCGCCGGCAAATACCTGCTGGCCTTCGCTTATAACCCCCTCTTTCTCTTTTTCGGGCTCGCCTGCCTGATCGTCTATCTCGACGTCGTCTGGAAGGTCTTCGCCCCCGGCTCGACGCTCGGAATGGGCGTGATCGGCCCGCTGTTGCGCCGTCCCTATAATCTGGTGATCGGATCGGTCTTCGCAGTCCTCTTTCTCTACAATAACTTCTTCAACAAGCTATTGAATCAGCCCTTCTGATTCCCCAGCCCTGGGAAATCGCCGTCGTGGCAAGGCCGCCTTTTCCTTCCATCCCGCAAACAATCCCCCTTTCCACTTCCGCATTCGGTGCTACATTTCCCGCCATGGAGATCACCGAGGCCCAGGTGGACGGCGCCACCGTCATGACCCTCGTCGGCGACATCGACCTCGAGACCTCTCCCCAGCTCCGCAGCGCCCTCAAGGCCGTCGCCGCCCGGGTCAAGGCCGCTCCCGCCAGCCCCGACGCCCGCCTCATCCTCGATTTCACCGGCGTCACCTACATCGATTCCTCCGGCCTCGCCACCCTGATCGAGTACTACCAGACCATCCGGGGCGGCCCCGCCCGCCTCGCCCTCGCTTCGGTGGCCAAGCGGGTCCGCAGCGCCTTCGAGCTCGTCCGCCTCAACGAGATCTTCCCCCTCCACGAGAGCGTCGCCGCCGCCCTCCAGTCCTTTCCCGCCGTTCCCAATCCTGAGCCTTCCAGCCAGCAAGCGGCCCAGCAATAGGTAGCATCAACAGGAGCCCTCCCCCGGTGGCCGCCGATCTGTTCGCCTACTTCCAGCTCCTGGGGAGAATCGCGGGGTGGATCGCCCAGCCCTTCCGGCGCGGCGCCATCCGGGTCGACGCCACTTTTGAAGAGATGATCCTGGTCGGGGTCAACGCCTTCCCCGTCGTCGGCCTCGCCGCCATGTTCATGGGCATCGTCCTCGCCATGCAGGGCGCCTACCAGCTGAGCAAGCTCGGCGTCACCGAGCGGGTCGCGGATTTGGTTTCCGTCTCGATGTTCCGGGAGATCGGCCCCCTCATCACCGGCCTCGTCATCATCGGCCGCTCCGGCTCCGCCATCACCGCCGCCATCGGCAGCATGAAAGTCTCCGAGGAGATCGACGCCCTCGAGGTCATCGGCATCGATCCGGTCCGCTACCTCGTCGTCCCTGGTTTCTTGAGCATGCTCATCATGGTCCCCTGCCTCACCGCCCTGGCCGAATTCCTCGGCCTCTTCGGCGGCTGGCTCATCGGCCATTTCTGCCTCCACATCGATACCTTCCACTTCGTCATGCGCCTGCTCGACCCCCTCGTCCTGCGCGACGTCTGGAGCGGCCTGGCCAAGAGCCTCGTCTTCGGCGCCCTCATCGGCTCCATCGCCTGCTTCTACGGCCTCCGCGTCGAGGGCGGCGCCGAGGGCGTCGGCCGGGCCACCACCCTCTCCGTCGTCACCAGCATGACCGCGATCCTCGCCGCCGATTGCATCCTCACCGCCATCTTCTACTTTCTCCTATGAGCGCGAGCGAAGCCCCCTACGTCATCGAGGTCCGCCACCTCACCCACCGCTTCGCCGGGCGCACCGTCCTGCGGGACATCTCCTTCGTCCTCCGCGAGGGTGAGGTCCTCATCATCATGGGCGGCAGCGGCTGCGGCAAGAGCACCCTCCTGCGCTGCCTCGTCGGCCTGATCCGCCCCAGCGAGGGCGAGATCCTCATCCACGGACGCAACCTCCTCGACCTCTCCGACGCCGAGCGGACCAAGCTCCGCCGCCACTTCGGCCTCCTCTTCCAGACCGGCGCCCTCTTCAACTCCATGACCGTCGGCGAGAACGTCGCCCTCCCCATCCTCGAATCGTCCGACGTCACCCCCGAAGTCGCCGACCTCGTCGTCAAAATGAAACTCGAGCTCGTCGGCCTCACCGGCTTCGAGAACTTCAAGCCCTCCGAAATCAGCGGCGGCATGAAAAAGCGGGTCGGCCTCGCCCGCGCCCTGGCCCTCGACCCCACCCTCCTCTTCTGCGACGAGCCCACCGCCGGCCTCGATCCCGTCATGACCGCCGTCATCGACCACCTCATCGTCGACCTCACCAAGAAGCTCAACATCAGCGCCGTCGTCGTCACCCACGACATGACCAGCGCCTTCCGCATCGCCGACCGGATGATCATGCTCTACGAGGGCCGCATCCTCGCCGAGGGCGCCCCCGACCAGATCCGCGCCAATCCCGACCCCGTCCTCCAGCAATTCGTCTGCGGCCTCGAGGACGGCCCCATTCCCCTCCGCCTCTCCAAGGAAGATTACCTGAAAAACCTGCTCGAACCTGCTCCCTAATCGGAGTAGAATCAAAATCGCCCTCAAAAAGCTCCCCCCATGGCCCGCCCCAAACCCGAACGCTGGATCGCCATCTCCGTCATCATCTCCGCGGCGGTCCTGGTCGCCACCCTCACCCTCATCCTCGGCCATTGGGAATTCAACCCCGACCGCCGCACCGTCACCGCCTACTTCCCCTCCTGCACCGGCGTCGAGCTGAACTCCCCCGTCCGCTACGCCGGCGCCCAGATCGGCCGCGTCCTCGACATCAGCGTCGTCCCCCGCTCCCAGCAGAAGCAAGCGGACGGCAACTACTACTACGTCAAGATCGCCATCGGCATCGACCGCTCCGTCGAGATCGGCCAGGACGCCCTCTTCGAGATCAAGCAGGACGGCGTCCTCGGGGCCAAGTTCATCGCCATCACTCCGGTTTCGCCCGACGCCCCCCTCCTGGCCGACAACGCCGTCGTCCTCGGCGCCGCCCCCATCGACCTGATGGACCTCGCCGCCCCCGGCAAGGAACTCCTCGCCAAGCTCGTCCCCGTCGCCGACCACCTCACCGAGCTCACCGCCTCCCTCGACCAATCGGTCCCGCCCCTCATCCTCAAGGTCGACGCCTTCCTCGGCGACGGCGACAAACTCCTCGCCAACGTCGGCAGCGAGGAAAACCGCCAGCGCCTCTCCGACCTCCTCGCCAACCTCCGCGTCGTCTCCGACAACCTCAAAGTCGTCAGCACCAACGCCAAGGCCTTCACCGCCACCCTCGGCCAACGCCCCTGGCGGTTGCTCTTTGGCGGCAAGCCGAACGACCTCCCCAGCGAACAAGAAATCCTCTCCTCCGACAAACCGATCCCCGCCCCCGGCAATTGAGCTAAAGACCAACGGGCTCTCCACCCCATGTCCCTCACCACCTTCGAAGACCACGCGCTCGAGCACCGCGAAGAGCGCTACCGCTCCCTCCTCGACGCCGCGCGCGGCCTCTTCCTCCTCGTCACCCTCGACGACCTCGTCCGCCACATCCTCGCCCACGGCCCCTCCGTCCTCCAGTCCGCCGCCTGCTCCCTCTACCTCCCCGACCGCAAGACCCGCGAGCTCATCATCTACTCCGCCCGCGGCGAGGCCGACCCCAGCATCCACACCGCCCGCATTCCCTGGGAGCGCGGCATCGCTGGCCGCGTCTTCCAGACCCGCCAGCCCGTCTGCCTCGCCGACGCCCATGACGACCCCGCCTTCCTCGGCGACTTCGACACCAAAACCGGCTTTCAGACCCGCGCCGTCCTCTGCCTCCCCCTCCTCTACAAGGACGAGTGCTTCGGCGTCATCCAGGTCCTCAACCCCCTCCACGCCGACGAATTCAGCGAATTCGACCGCACCATCATGGAAGGCATGGCCGCCATGACCACCAGCGCCGTCATGCGCCTGGAGCGCGACCGCGAGATCAAAACCATGGCCCGCATCTCCGGCGAAATCGCCGCCGCCGAGGAAATCCAGCGCTCCCTCCTCCCGCCCGAGGAAGTCATGCTCCCCGGCCGCGGCCTCCTCCTCGCCCGCTACCAGCCCGCCCGCACCCTCGGCGGCGACTTCTACGCCATCGAAAGCCTCTACGACGGCTCCGTCCTGGCCGCCGTCGGCGACGTCAGCGGCAAGGGCATCCCCGCCGCCCTCACCACCGCCCAGATCACCACCGAGATCGGCGTCCTCGCCTCCCGCCCGATGCTCAACCTCGCCGAATTCGTCACCGTCTTGAACCGCCACCTCTGCGCCCGCATCTCCGCCGGCCGCTTCATCGCCACCACCTTCCTCCGCTACGTCCCCGAGGAAAACATGATGGAAATCGTCCGCGCCGGCCAATTCGCCCCCTGGCGGAACCGGGACGGCCAATGGGAACAGATCGAGGCCCCCGTCGGCGTCCCCATCGGCGTCGATCCCCAGGCCCGCTTCTCCGTCGAGAGCCTCACCTGCCATCCCGGCGAACACTGGGCCCTCTTCACCGACGGCATCACCGAAGGCCGCAACCGCGCCCACCAGGAATACGGCGACGAACGCCTCCAGGCCTCCCTCCTCCCCCTCGATCCCTACCGCACCCTCGAAACCGCCTGGCAACAATGGCGCCGCTTCATCGTCGAAGACGCCCTCCATGACGACGCCTGCATCGTCCACTTCACCTGCCTCCCCCCCGTCGAGATCCAGCTCCTCGCCCGCCCCTCCTCCTGCAAGCGCGCCCGCAACCACATCGACGCCTGGGCCCGCGCCGCCGGCTACTCCGAAGAAGAGCGGGGCAAAATCGTCCTCGCCGCCGACGAAGCCATCACCAACGTGATCCGCCACGGCTGCTCCCAAGCCGCCGCCGAGGGCAAGGAACCCGTCCTCTTCCTG